>OUML01000038.1_pt1 | contig 19360 bp, 19 predicted proteins | sample 1690991 | NCBI WGS metagenome assembly OUML01 (sample SAMEA3914864, study PRJEB12502) | metagenome | biome: forest; material: soil | place: USA | collected 2012-03-12 | depth 0.3 m | reverse complement strand
CTGGTGCTGTTCATGCACCCAAAGCTATTCCGCTACTACCATATACCCGACCATACCGCACCCTATTTATTGACCATTGAAACCAGCTTCAATCTGGAACCGCTATTGGAAGTGATGAAAAATAACCAGCAATACTATATTTTGGCACTCGGACATAAGAATGTTCAGTTATACGAAGGTGATCATTATGGTATCAAGCCAATTAAGTTAAAGCATTTCCCTGCCGACATGAAAGAAACACTCGGCATTGATGAGTACCCAGAGTCCCAGGAAAGCCACAGCGTTGCACCGGCCAGTATCGGCAAAGGCTCGGAAGCCTATCACGAGCAATACAACGTCTCACAAACAGACAAAGCTATGCTACTGGAATTCTTCCACAGGATAGACCATTATCTCCATGACTTTCTGTTTTCTCACCAAAAGCCGCTCATTATCGCCGGGGTAAATTATCTATTGCCGATATACCGGAAGGTAAATACCTATCCAGGTCTGGTAAGCCAATCAATTACCGGAAATCAAGACGATCCTGATCTACAATCACTGAAGGAAAAGGCCTGGAGCCTGGTAGGGGGGCGTGAACCATGAAAATCTTCGTTGCTTCGGACTACTATCGGCGCTTTTTCTATACGCGAAGCTTAAGAGTTCTCGTCTCTTAACATTGCTTGAGCAGCAGCAATCTTTCTATACGCATCAGCTGAAAAAACCCTTGTTTGACTTGTGCTATCTGCGACAAAACCTGTGAGTTGCATCATATGCTTTTTGACAAACTTAGCTAGTTCATCGTCACGCTTTTTTACGCCCGTGCTGTCATACTTTGTGGATACTTCGGCAAGCGCTTTATCCCAATCCTCAAGGTTGAATATATTACCATCCAGATCTTCCTCGGTTAGTCCGATAGTTTTTCCTTTGGATTCTGCGATCCTATCAACCAAGAAAGATTTCGCAATTGTCGCGATGTTTGCCAAATAGCGCGGTGTAAAAGCGTCCGTGTGTGAGGCAACTTCTTGCAGGATGATGTCCCTTATACTTTCAGATTCAAACAACGGTCTTTTCTGTTTTTTGCTTTCTGCGTCCGCATGAATTTTGAGGATTTCATATCTTGCCTGTTCGTTTTGCAATCCGCAGTGAATGAGCACGCTGAATCGTTGTGGCTGAATCAAAGAGCTGTTGACCTTCTCTGGATAGTTAGTGGAAGCAATAATGTAAAATCCACTTTCCTGGACGCCCGCCATCAGGTTTAGCATTGTTGAATTGGTTGCTTCGGTTTCTCCGACCATATTTTCAATATCATCAACATGTAGAACAACTCGTTTTCCGGTAATCCTAGCAACCTCAGCAATTCTCGGCATCAAGGTTTGTTTATCCTTGGGTTTTGCCACTTCTTTCTGTAGTTCAAATGGATCGATTGGTAGTACGAATAGCCCTGTTTCTTGTTGTAAAAGCCTCTCCACCAAGAGTGTTTTACCGGTTCCTGGAACGCCAACCATTAGTACAGACTGAGGGTCTTGATTTATACCTCTGCTGATCTCGGGGCTAGCGAGGGGTATGATAAGCTCCCGTCTGATCATATCGGCGGCTTCTTCCATGCCGTAAATCGAATCTTCTTCTGCTTTTTTGAGCCCAAGCCGCATTAGGTCGTAGTAGGTTTCGTACAGGAGCTGACCACGATCGAGAAGTTTTTCCTGGGATAGTATTACTGAGATTTGTGTTATAAATGTCACTAAATCCGTTTGATATTGAGCAGCTTCACGAACCTCTACAATATATTTGCGAGGCGTTTGACTATCATCTAAAAAGTTATTCTTATTTATAGGTCCATAATCTTTAAAGACAAACAGCCCTTGATGAAGACTTGAAGTTGGGACTGGTGCGGGTCCCATATACCAACCACCAGTTTTTGATTTCATCTCTTCGCCTATCTGAGTTGGCGGATAATTCTGCGCGGGAATGTCATTGCCTTTGCTATCCGTTCTGGTCCTCACTGTCAGGCCGTATGTTTGCTTAATAAGGTCTTCTAGCATGACAAGCTGCTCTTCGGTTAACGTAGTAGTTTCAAATCGGGCAATAAAGCGTGGTTCGGCAGTTCCAGAATCGGGATCAGTGACAATGGTTGATTCCAGCATCTTTGGCTCAAGCCCCTGATTGCTGCGAATTTTTTCCATCGTTGTATGTAGGACCGCATCAACTGATTCTTTTCGTATCAAATCGGTCGGATTAATAAGCGGATTCAAATCTCCGAGTGTAAATGCATCTTTATCAAGTATTTTGATTGCCTCGACCCGAGCTGTTTCTGCAGCCTCGGCCGCTTGTTGTTGTCTATGGGCTTCCATTTGCGCTGGGGTTGGCTGCATGCCTGGGTACGCGTTTTCTACCGGCATTATCGCAGGGAACGAACCGGCTTCACTTTTTACCGCTCCGACTGCGGCGCTTCCGACGGTTTCGACCAGCCCATCTCTCAAAATTGGCTCATTGTCGCGTTCGGTATTAGATAACGGATGTATTTCGAATTCTGGTGACATATACACATTTCCCGATTAATTCAACTATTACACTACACATCTTCAGAAAAGGCAAATAGGTTTGATATACTAAGGGTATGCAAAAAATAGCTACAAGAGTATTTATCTACACCTCAATTGCCTTTGGTATCCTAGGTATTTTAGTTGTTCTAACAGCTTCAGGCCCGAACATGCACGACTCGGTTCTTAATCAAACGCTTATGAAACTCCTCCTTATAGATGTGTTTATCATACTGCCTTCATTTGCTTTAAGCGTTGCCAGTAAATATTTAAATGGTAAATCCTAGCTCAAAATTGAGAAATACACCCCTAGAGGGATTAATAAGATTGCATAAAAGAGCTTCATTCTGAGGTTCTTTTTGCTATAATTTCAGTAATGGTAAAGAAAACAAACAGAAAAGTAAAAGAGAAGGTTCTTTTTGCGATTCCTTGGACTCATAAATATCAAACGAAGGTGACGATAAAGCTTCTAAAAAAAACAGGCTTAATTGTAATTATCACCTTTATTATTTTAATGTATGGTCTTGGATCAAATGCATTTGCCTATAGCTGGGGTGTAATTCGTTGTGGGCATCTACCGGTTGAATCGGGAAACCTTATGTCTTCTTCTTATACGTTGCCAGGAGAAAAGGGCTATGGGCTTAATAGTTTTGCTAGCTATCAATACTGTACTCAGCAAGAGGCTGAGTCAGCAGGATATCATAGAGATACTGTGACGTTAGCAAATCAAGAACAGGCAGCGCAACAACAAGCAGCCAGAGCTGAAGCTGAAAAATTCTCTCCATCAAAGGTCAGCTACACGGTATATGTACCTACAGCCCAGGGCTATGTAGTTGCCAATATGAAATTGAGCACGATTCAATCAAACATTCATACATTCTATGATATTAAGAAAAATGGAACGATCATTGGACAGGTAAGAGAACTCGGTATTAATGATAGTTACAATATCTGCGATCCTCACGCCAATGCTTCTGAATCATATTGCAAAGTCATTGGACACGATGCAGCAGGGCGCGAGATAAAAAGAGAATTTACCAAAGGCATTAAGGATTGGAGGAGCTCTTATACGGGGGTGAATATAGGAGGGACTGGTATTATTCTGCAAAGTGATGACGACACGGAGGCGGTTACAATTTTAAGTTCAATGCAAATATATAGTGAAAAATAGGGGTAAAATGAAACATTTTTTTAATAAACATCCAAATCTGAAAAAACAAATCGGCATCGGTGCACTCATTGGTTTGCTTTATGTTGCCATTCAGCACTTTACTTTTACTCAGTATGTGGCTTTTGGATTTATGCGTTTCATTAGCCTGTTCATACACGCACAAGATTCAGCAGACGCACTTTACGTAGCATTAAATTACGTAACGGAGTTTATTTATATAATCATCACACCTCTTATTTTGGGGATCTTATTACTCATTTTGCGTCAGAAGTATGCTTTTAGAACGGCCTTTTTAACTACAGCTATTGCATACTTGCTGTACACTTTAGTGAGCTTACTGCAACTTCATTTACAGATTCTTTCCTTAGTCTTCATGTTTATTGCCGTAATCATCGCTTACTTATCGACGCTATTTATTACGCGTAGAATTAATAAAACTATAATTATTTGGGTAATCATTGTAGTGCTTGGGCTTATCGATATTTTTGCGTTACCGTATATTACCTCGCCTATTGTTAGGGCGGTTTCACAAAACAATGCAAAAAATGCATTGAACACTGCAGTGCAATCGATGGATTTTAAAGGATACTATCCAACCTATGTGCCTTCTGGCTTAGTAGCGATACACCCAGAACTAAAGGGCTATGGACAAGCCAGTTCGTATGAAAATGAGCACATTGAATTTAAGATTGGAAAGCTCGAATTTCTAGAAAGTAAGAAACTTGGTAATCAAGACCCAGTACTTAATTTTACGGATAACTGCGACATAGGCACAGTTTTCTTCACGACCCAATTTAAATCAACAATCTCTCAGGCAGACGTAGATCAAAGTCGTGACAATCTTTCAATTTGTAAAACTATCGGTACAACTGATGCCGGTTATCCAGTGTATGTAAAGGCGAATAAGTCTCAATTCATCTTTTACTTTATGGCGGTTGGCAATACGAATGTAGTAATGATGCACGACACGGAAAACGGACCACGCTACCCAGCAAACTTCGAAACAGAGGTTTTCAAGATATTTAATAGCATGAAAGAGATAAGCCCTTCACAGTACATCTATTAGTTCGGAAGTACCTTAATCTTTGATATCATTAATTTATGAGAAAAGTATTCCTCTTCATGATGATCACCCTCGACGGTTACTTTGAAGGTCCCAATCACGATATAACTTGGCATAATGCTGGCGGTGAAGAGTTTTCTGACTTTGCAAACAATCAACTTGATGAAGCAGACACATTGATATTTGGGCGCAGAACCTATGAGCTAATGGCTGACTTTTGGCCATCTGAAGAAGCGATTGAGATGGAGCCGGGGACTGCCACTCGAATGAGTAGCCTTAAAAAGGTCGTTTTTTCGCATAGCCCGCTACAGACAGATTGGCAAAATGTAGAATCAAGTACGGATGTAGTCAAAAAAATGCGAGAGCTTAAAAATGCACCAGGTAAAGATATTGCAGTACTCGGTAGCTCGAACTTGTGCCTTACGCTCCTTGAAGAGGGCCTGCTCGACGAAATTAGAATCATGGTTAATCCGCTTGTTATCGGTAAAGGAACACCTCTTTTTAACGGTATAGACAAGCTACATCGGTTCACGCTAACAGATTCGAGGGTTTTTAAATCTGGAAACATTCTTCTAACGTACGCCTGCTAATTTCATACTTAGGCTGTCTTTTCTTAAGGAAAGATTAAACTCAATAGGCTATAATTAGCAAAGACCTATGTCAAAATACACTCGTATTAAGTCCTATACCCCGAAGAAAAGTACCCCGGTGAATCCGGTCAAATCGAAGGCGGTAAAATCTAAACGAAAGTCGACAAAGCAGTACGGCCCTCTTCTTGCACCTTTTGTAAAGAGTGGCCGATGGTTCCGAGGTTTAAGTAAACCGAAAAAAGCGCTTGTAATAGGTATTCCTATTCTAGCCTTCCTTATTTTGGTCCCAGCCATCACCTATGCTTATTTTGCGAATGTTATCTCTGACCCTGACCGATTGATGAACTACAACAACACTGGTGTAGTCTTGCTCGATAAAAGTGGCCAAGCCTTCTATAGTTCCGGTACTGCCGATCGAGGCCAGCGTGTTCCACTTAACCAAATCTCTACAACTACCCAACAAGCGCTTATTTCATCTGAAGATAAGAACTTTTACAAACATGGGGGAGTATCATTTACGAGCATCGTCGGGGCGTTACTTGCAGATATTACCAGTGGAAACGTAACTGCCTATGGAGGCTCGACCATCACCCAGCAACTTGCCAAAAATACCCTCCTTTCCAATAATCAGAACCTCCTTCGAAAGTACCAGGAACTTACCGTTGCAATTGCAATTGAAAATCGATACAGCAAAGACGATATTCTCGACCTTTATTTGAACTCTGTTTATTACGGTGAAGGAGCCTTTGGTATAGGTGCAGCTGCAAAGACGTACTTTGGGACAACACCCGCCAACTTGGACTTAGCAGAGAGCAGTATGCTCATTGGCTTGTTGCCTGCACCATCGGCATATTCACCGATTTCTGGAAACCCTGTTTATGCCAAAGAACGCCAAGCTACGGTACTAGGCCGCATGGTAGACAATAAGGTAATTACGCAAGCTCAGGCAGATGCTGCCAAAGCTGAGGTATTAACCTATGCACCGCAAACCGATAATAGTGTGAATAAAGTTGCACCGCACTTTGCTCAGATGGTACTGGATCAGCTTTACACTCAATATGGTGAAGATTATGTAAACCGTTCAGGCTTGCGGGTCACGACAACCCTTGATTTGAACCTGCAAAATGCGGCTAATGATGCTGTCGCGAAGCAGATTGGTTTCATTCAGAAGAATGGGGGATCAAACGCTGCAGTTGTCGCCATCGACCCAACGACCGGAGAAATCAGGGCCTTAGTGGGAAGTGCCGACTATAACAATGCCGACTTTGGAAAAGTGAACATGGCAACAAGCCCTCGCCAACCTGGTTCGAGTATTAAGCCACTGTATTACGCCGAGGCAATGCAGCGCAATGTCATTACACCAGCCACAATTCTTCAGGACGTTCCAACCGATTTTGGCGGGTACAAGCCCCTTGATGCCGATAAAAAATTCCGTGGGGATGTGACGGTTCGAAGTGCTATTTCGCAATCGTTGAATATTCCATCAGTTGAAGTTATGCAAAAGCTCGGCGTCGATAATGCCATCAGTGCTTTTAAACGTATGGGTCTGACAACGCTTAATGACAATACTAATTATGGGCTTTCATTAGCGCTTGGTTCGGCCGAGGCAAAACTAACCGAAATGACCAATGCTTATGCAGCCTTCGCAAATAATGGCCAGCAATATGACCAGACTATGATCACTCAAATTAACGACAAGTACGAAAAGCAGGTCTTTAAAATGAGCACTCCAAAGTCAACCCAGGTCATGGGTCAGGATGCCTCGTTCCTTATTTCTGATATCTTAAATGACGACAGTGCCCGAGCACCAATTTTCGGAAGCAGCTTGAATACTAATGGCTATGACGTCGCAGTGAAGACCGGAACAACCGATGAAGCCCGCGACGCCTGGACGATTGGCTATGCCAAGCAACTTGCAGTTGGTGTATGGGTTGGAAACAACAATAACGTAGCCATGAAAAACGGTGGTTCAAGCATGGCTGGTCCAATTTGGCGATCAATAATGCTCGCTGGGCTTAAGGGCCAGAAGAACCAACCATTCGTTGCCCCTTCAGATATTAGCCGCCTTTTGATATGCCGAAGCAATGGGCTGCGAGCAGTGGGTGGTGGTACTGACGGAACGTACCAGGAGTATTTCAAGCCAGGCAGTATACCTGGTGGAACCTGTGATGTTCCAGCAGCACCAGTAGATTCTGATGGTGATGGGGTTGTCGACTCGGAGGACAAATGTCCTAACACACCTTCGGGAACAAACGTTGATGCGACGGGCTGTCCAGTTACGACCGATCAAGGAAATACAGCAGTCGATACAGATGGGGATGGGGTACCTGATGCGGTTGATGCCTGTCCAGGTACGCCAGCTGGCACGAAAGTTGATGCGACGGGCTGTCCGGTTACTACCGGTAATGGCAACGGGAATGGAAATGGAAATGGTAATGGCGGCCCGAAACCTAACTTGCCGTAGAACACACATAATTTTTAATTAATTGTTTATATTCAACCAAATTTAAGATTGTTTTATTAAAGTAAGACAAAAGCAACTAAACCAGGAACACCATGCCTCCACAAAAGCCAAATAATACAAAGCTAAAAGTTACTTCAGCAATTGTCGTTACGGTTGCAGTTGTAATGTTAGTTATTGCCAATACTGTTACTAAAGCACAGCAGCCAACGCAGTCAGCTGTTATGAGCAGCCCTACGACCACAAGCTCAACCACACCTTCAACCACTGCTACTACGCCAACTACATCAACTCCAACCACAACCACGACCAGTTCTACGTACAAAGATGGTACGTACTCGGCTACGAGTAGTTACTATGTTCCACATGGGACGGAAGAAATTCAGGTAAGCCTTACCATTAAGAATGGTGTCGTCACGGACTCGAACATTACAAATAGTGAAAACGATCGAGAGTCGGCCCAATTCCAAGAGTCGTTTGCGTCTGAGTACAAAAGCCAAGTCGTCGGCAAGAATATATCAGGACTCAACCTTTCGTATATTGCTGGTGCATCCGACACGACCCAAGGCTTTAATGATGCTGTAACAAAAATTCAATCTGAGGCACAAGCCTAATTCTGTTAGTACACTATTATGAATATAATTGATTCACTCTTGAACAGAATGACTATGTACCGTTTGCTCGTATACGGGCTTGGTATTATTAGTTTTATTGCAATTTTCTTTTCGGTTATTGGTCGGCTTCCAATGGAACCACTCCATATGGTTCTATCGCTCGGCGTGTTGGGGGTTTCATGTTTTGTAACTGAATACGTGATGGCAAAAATATGGAGGCGTCCGTTTAATGCCGAGTCATGGCTCATTACGGCGTTAATTATTTTCCTTATTTTTCCTATCGCCAATTCAGTTCTTGGGATCTTTACGCTTGGCGTTATTGGCGGGGTATCAAGCGCTTCGAAATATCTGATTAATTGGCACGGCAAGCATATTTTTAACCCAGCAGCTTTTGCCGTAGCACTGGTGGGGATACTGAATATTGAAACTGCCTCTTGGTGGGTAGGAAGTAGTGTACTGTGGCCCTTTACGCTCATCCTCGGTTTATTAGTGGTTCGAAAAATACGTCGCTTCTCTTTGTTGATTACATTTGCTGTTGTTGCAATTGGGCTACAGTTAATAACATTTGCTGTTATGGGTGTGCCGATCGTGACTAACCTTCAAAGCGTACTTATCGCTTCGCCACTTATTTTCTTGGGAACTATTATGCTGACTGAGCCAGCCACAATGCCACCTCGAAGAAGTTTGCAGATCGCGTTTGGTGCACTCGTAGCTATCTTATACGTTGAAGCATGGAAGGTTGGACCGGTCGTCATTTATCCTGAAGTTGCTTTGCTCGTTGGTAATATCTTTGCCTTTATCGTTTCGCCGAAATTTAGAACCAGTTTACGATTGGAAAATGTTCAAAAAATATCCGACCGTGTATACAACTTTGTATTTGCACCAGACAGAAAGTTTGCTTTCCAAGCCGGACAATACATGGAATGGACATTACCACATGTTGGCTTTGATTCGCGTGGTAATCGTCGTTCATTTACAATCGCCTCTTCACCAACAGAAGAAACGGTGCAGTTGGGCGTAAAATTCTACAACCCAAGCAGCACGTATAAATATGCGCTCAGTACCATGCAGCCTGGTGATGAAATTTTTGTTAGCCAGTTGGCAGGTAATTTTACGCTCAAAGGTCACGAAAACCAAAAGCTAGCTTTTATTGCTGGAGGAATTGGTATTACGCCGTTTCGAAGTATGGTGAAGTATATTGTTGATTCTAAAAAACAAGTTGATGTCGACCTTATTTACATTGTGAGTTCGGCTGAAGAAATTGCCTATGAGGAATTATTTATGGAAGCAGCTCAATACGGTGTAAAGTTTATGCCCATCGTTACTAATAACGAAAATGATGGCTATCGTCATGCGGTGCTTGATGAACGACTTTTGCAAAGCCTCATTCCTGACAGTATTGAACGCACCTTTTATATATCGGGCCCAAACATGATGGTTGACTCAACCAAGCATTACCTAAAAACTCTTGGGGTTCATCGCCGACGTATCAAGACTGACCATTTTTCTGGTTACTAAATTTAGTCTATAGAACTTTCGTAAGCCATGAGAGAATAGAAAGATGTCAGCAAACGAAATGAATAAGGCAAAAGCTTAGTGATAAACGGACGGTCTCAATTTTTGCGTAAAGTTCCTGAAATAACGGCTTTATTTTGGTTTGTGAAAATACTAACAACTGCAATGGGTGAGTCGGCTTCGGATTTCCTTGCTAATACCATTAGTCCCTATATTGCTGTAGCAATTGGCTTTGCGGTTTTTGTTATTGCTTTGGTAATACAATTTCGAGCGAAGCATTATATACCTGCAGTATATTGGTTTGCGGTGGCCATGGTGGCAGTGTTTGGTACCATGGCAGCCGATGTTTTACACAAACAGCTCGGTGTTCCGTACGGTGTTTCAACGGCATTTTTTGCAATTTCTTTAGCCTTCATTTTTATTTTTTGGCAGAAAATGGAGCACAGCCTTTCGATCCACACCATCAACAACACACGTCGAGAAGTTTTCTATTGGCTGACAGTTGTAACCACCTTCGCCCTTGGTACAGCAGCGGGCGACTGGACAGCGTATAGCCTTGGGCTTGGCTACTTTAGTTCGGGCGTCCTATTCGCGATTATCATGTTGATACCGCTCATCGGGAATAGGTTCAAATGGAATGAAGTATTTGTATTTTGGTTTGCCTACATCATTACCCGACCACTTGGAGCTTCATTCGCTGATTGGTTTGGAAAGCCAATACCGAGCGGGCTTGGATATGGGGATGGAACAGTTGTTTTGGTGCTAACTGCCATGATTGTAGGCTGTGTGCTATTCATGACGTACGATCGTCGTGAAAGGTCGAAAGAAAATACAATTCAGGCCTAAGTGGAAAGTGCTATACTTAGCTCATAATGACGAGCTCAATAAAGGTATCTACCCTAAAACGTTCGCTGCCTTTGGCGCTAATATTTCAAATTGGATGGGTGATCGTTGTTATCATTGGCTTACTTTTTGGCATGTACCTCAATATTAGCTTATTGATTCTTCTTCTTGTTACACTTTGGGTACCGGCTGCATTAGAACTGATAACCCGCACTAAATTTCCAACCGTTCTTCATGTAAACTTTTCTATTCTTCTGACAATCGCCTCGTTTATGGGAAGTTTATTTGGGGTGTATGCTCTTATCCCACACTGGGATTCCTTTGCACACTGGTATTCAGGCCTCCTTCTCGCGTGGTTGGGCCTTTTCGCAGTAAAGGCCGTTACAGACAAGACAAAGGGAAAAGTTTCTATTCCTCGCTGGTTCTCTATTGCGGTGGCAATAGCAACACCTTTGGCATTTGCAGCGTTGTGGGAGATTTGTGAATTCATGAGTGATACCTTTTTACACACTCATACACAGGCAGGGCTGCAAGATACTATTCTTGATATGGTCTCGGCTGGGGTGGGCGCGATTATAGCTGTCTTAATTCTTGTTTGGTTCAAAGCGCCTAAAAGCGTATTGCCTCATTTGTAATGTATTTCACAAATCCCTCCAACCTTCTGGGGTATATTAAAGTCAGCCACACAACAGGAGTGTGTGTCATAAGGAGATAGATATGCCAGAAGAGATTCAAAAAGAAGTTATTGACGACGGTTCAACCGTCCAACAAAATACACGCGTAGTATCAGAAAAGCGAACAGATGGTGTTCGCACAGCCTCGAATGTAGTTTGGTTTATTGCCGGTATAATTATTGTTTTACTTGCCTTTAGATTTGTCTTTATGCTGCTTGGAGCTAACCAAGATAACCAGTTTGCGAACCTAATTTACAATTTGAGCTATCCGTTCGCTGCACCTTTCTTTGGTCTATTTGGATACACCTTGCATTACGGCGTATCTCAGTTTGAACTATCAACACTGGTTGCTATATTAGTGTACGCACTCATTGCCTACGGCATCGTACGGCTTATCAATATCCGACGTGTTTAGCTACCGGTATTTTCGATATGCCTGCCAAGAAATTGATATTATAGACTAATGACTATAATTTACTTTCATCACTCACGGAAGTGTAGTTAAATACTTATATGGAAAACGGTGGGCACGATTCTAGTACTATATTTCCACAGATGGCTGTGTTTGATATTGATGGGACAATCACCGCGCCTCATAGTGCTACAATTCCTCAAGAAGTTTTAGATGGCTTTGCGCACCTTCGTCAAAATGGGGTCATTACTACGATTTGTACAGGTCGCCCATATGTACGAATGAAAGAGGCGCTTGGTGAATACTTTGATCACATTATTGATGACAAGGCACTCATTTCGGTTGAACATGGCGCTAAGATTGTTGATAAATGGGGAAAGGTGATTGTCGAATCAGAGTTTCATAATGCTGACATCGATAAACTCATTGAATTCACTGGCTTGAATATTGATATGGTCCAGTTTTTGGCCTACAATCCGGCCGACCTTAGTCACAAAACTCAAATCTGGTGTCCAGAACCCGCTGACGTACCAAGGGTACAAGAAGCGCGCGGTTGGTATGCTGATGCCTTCGGCGGTTCGCTGGTTGACGTTAAGGAACGTCTTTACAATGAACCAATTAGCAATGTTACCCTTAAATTAAAAGATTTTATTCACGTTGAAAATTTGAAACTCGAATTTACCGGTGGTTCAATTAAGGCTATTTTCCAAGATGGCGCACTTGAGTACATGAAAAGTAAGGTTAATAAAGCTCGGGCGATTACCTATATGTGCAAGCATTTTGGCATTTATGAACACAATATTCTTGTTGCTGGAAATGCAATTAATGATGTGAATATGCTAAACATGGAAGCCGGACATAGAATTTTAGTTGGACCAGAAGGGCCAGAGCGAGAGACGATTCTCGGCTATCTTTATGGCCATGAATATATTAAGTACATGAACAGCCCTGAAGACCTTGGGCGATACCTCCAAAGTTTGTAACTAGCTCGCTGCTCGAAAGCCGTATTGCGCGTGTGAGTAGTTCTGTAGAGTATTGATGTAGAGAGTAAAGAGGCCTGATGAGTTAGCGCCGGTCCAAGCTCCACGATAAAATGCGTACACAGTTGAAGAACCTGAAGCGTATGAAGATCGAAGATACCCAAGACCTGCAGTACGAGATGAATTCACGTAAGCTCCCAATGCGCTGTTTGCGTAACGAGGGTCTCCGTAGTAATAACCTGAAGCAGTTGTAAATGCGCCATATGAAGTGAAGGTACCGAATTGGTCAGTGTAATAAGCGTTAGCCGGGATTGGTTGGCTTTGAGCAGCAAGCCCACAGTTGTTAGCTGAAGGTCCAGTGTAGCAGGTCCATTCGTAAGCCGCATAGTACGAAGAGTTACCAGTATCAAAGTAGATTTTTTGCCCATTACTAAGGGTAAGATAGAAACCACCATGGGCAGAAGTTGCGTTACCAGTTGGAAGACTTCCGTTGCCAACAGAAAGCCCACTCCAGTTGCCTGGCTGTGCAGCAGCATCCGTTGCAATCGTCATCCACTCGTCTTCAGTAATGAGGTGAGTATTTGAGCTTGGATCAATCGCAGCCGCAGTCGTAGCAGCAACGGGTTGGGTGACCGCAGTCCACTTATTGCCAGTATTTTGACTGGTAGCAACTCCACTGACATTTACGGCTGCGTATTGCTGAACGCAGAAACCATTCGGTTTGTTGTAAAGGGAATTGCCAGGAACTTTTATCCAGCTTCCGCCATTTGTAGGACAGGTTGAAGGCTCGACCCCGCTGTAGCCACTAAAGGCAGTGCTTCCCCCACTGGCCAGTGGGGCTGTTTCGGTGCCAGGGCAACCACCGGATACCGGTGTTTTATTTGTCGTGGTAATACTGTAACTTATGCCGCTATTAGTAGCCGTAAGACAGTAGGTATTTGCTGAAGAGTTATATGAGTACTGGAAGGTCGTTCCTCCACTTGGGCTTAAATTAGCTGTGCCGAGGTCGGGTGGATATTGCTCACTCGTACCCGTGGTTGTTTTGTATTGTTCAAGCTGAGTAGTGGCACTCGAAAGGTCGTTTTGAACAACAGCTACCTTAGCTTTATTAGAAACACCATTGTAGGCGACGATCGTGATTGCTGCCAAAATTGCGATGACAACAATTACAATAATAAGCTCAACAAGTGTAAAACCGTTGTTTATATTTTTGCGGATCACTAGTTAAAGTATAGCTTATGCTTCAGTAGGCGTAAAGGAAAATGAGGCCTTTTCCAACAAAATTTAAGCTGTATCTAAACCTTTATTTGCATTTTTAGCAAATAGTGAAAAATATTACAGTATCATGTCATAAACCGCTGTATTGTCTAGATAGAACACAGAAACGGAGGAGAAAACATGAAGAGATTGATAATTATTGGCACGATGCTATTTACGACCCTGCTCTTTATTGGAGGTCTATATTTTCCTAACGACCCAGTTATGTGGATTGCTTCCACAACGACTCAATACGAAAGCCTGCGAGGCGTATTGATTGCGCTACTTCTAGTGCTCCTATTTTCTCACCCACCACGCGCACTTTTATTCCGATGGTTTATTGGCGCACTTGCTGCCGGTTTATTGTTAGCAACCATTTCGTCACTTCTGTCATATTCAATGAAATTACTTGATGCAGTTGTCTTCGTGGAGATTGCGATTATCTTTGGTATCGAAGCGCTTGAAGAGAAGACAGTACATTTGCCAGCCGTAACTACAAAGGCAAAAAAGAAACCATCATTTAGTTAGATATATTACAGTTTCGTATATACACCCCCAGTATGATGAGAGAGTAATTAACAAAAAGGGAGAATGACTATGATACTAAACATTATTCTATGGATCCTCTTCGGCGCTTTAGCTGGATGGATCGCATCACTTATTATGAAAACTGACGCTCGAATGGGAGTTGGCGCAAATATCGTTGTCGGCATTCTGGGTGCCTTCATCGGTGGGTTTGTCGTATGGCTACTTACCGGTACGACCGTGGGAGGCTTTAACCTCACAAGTCTCATCGTCGCAATTATAGGAGCGGTAATTCTCCTTGCGATCGTTAAGGCAATTTCGGGTCGTCGTGCTCAGCACATCTAAGACATCACCTGCTTAACTGCCTTAAGCACTAGAGACCCTCCCCCCGGGTCTCTATGCTTTAGTCTATAGGCTTACGGTAGCTTTAAAATAACGAGAGACTTATAATACCAAATGAATCACAACTAATGGAGGTTGTATGAATCGTTCAGAATCAACGATTGATTATCTAAGTTTGTTTAAAACAATGCCAACAGCATTTATTATTTTTGGTTCTGACGATCCAACCTTTACGATTGTTGCAATAAATAACGCTCATGAAAAACTTACCACTGTCCATGCAAAAAATGCAGTCGGTAAGCCACTCATGGAAGTATTTCCAGATACATCTGAAGCCTATCTCGAAACCGGGAACAGCGAGCTGCTTGAATCGATCCGTCGCGTTCTTAGAACAGGCAAGCCAGATGTCATGCCTCGTCTTCACTATGATATTAAAGATAAAAACGGAAAACTAAAGACGCGTTATTGGAGTGTAAGTCACCACCCGCTTTTTGATGGCGACACAGTAGTTGCAGTATACCAACAAACGAACGATATTACCGACGAGGCCGTCTCTAACGATGAATTGGAAAATGCTCAGTATCAACTGAACCAAATTCTCACCGCTGGGAATATTGCTACCTGGATGTGGGACGTTCGTTCCAAAAGAATTAAAGGCGATAGTAAAATGGCGGCTCTTTTTGGGCTTGACCCCGCAAAGGTTGCCGAAGGGTTGCCGGGTGATGAGTATGGCAAGGCGGTGCACCCAGAGGACAGGGAGCGGGTTGCTAAAGAATTTGAGAAGATCGTTAAAAACCCTCAGCATTATGAGGCCGAATACCGAACGATTGACGCCAATGGAGATGTCCATTGGTTAATTGTTCGTGGAGTTATCCTTGACGATAAAGGGGTCGATAATAATTATTCTCCAGGTATTATGATTGATATTACCGATCGAAAACGTGCTGAAGAAAATCTACGCTTTCTGACAAGTGCAACTGCACAGTTTTCGGCTTCACTTAATTACCACACAACGCTCAATACTATTGCGTCGATGGTAGTGCCAAAAATTGCCGATTGGTGTTCGATTGAACTTATTGAAGATGGCGTATTGCAGCAAGTTGCCATTGCGCATAAAGATCCTGAAAAAGTGAAGTGGGCGAAAGAGCTTCGTAAAAAACAAGGTCCACCTGACTTAAATGATGACAGTGGTTCGCCGCAAGTTATTCGAACTGGTAAACCGATATTTCTTCCGACAATTACTGAAGAAATGATTTACGCATCAACCACAAACGAGGAAGAGCTTGAGTTATTGCTAGGCCTTGGCTTTAGTTCGGTTATCATTGTCCCGATGAAGCTTGATAATAAGGTAATCGGAGTTCTGACGTTTGTTACTACTGAATCACGTATTCATTACCGACAAACCGATGTTGAGTTAGCGCAGACATTGGCCAACAGGGCGGCGCTTGCTGTATACAATGCGACACTGTATCACGATGCAAAAAAAGAAATTAAAGAACGCCGTCAATTACAGCAAGCGCTTGTACAGCTTAATAACGAACTCGAATCGCGGGTTGAAGAAAGGACTCAGCAGCTTCAGGAAACCAACAAGGGGCTCGAGGAAGAAATCAAGAAACGCCAAGCTGCCGAGGTATCACTTGATAAATATGCTAAAGAACTTGCTCGTAGTAACCAAGAGTTACAAGACTTTGCCTACGTAGCATCGCACGACCTTCAAGAACCACTTCGAAAAATCCAAGCTTTTGGTGACCTCCTTGATACTGAACTTGGTCCGACTATTAATACAACTACAAAAGAATACTTAAATAGGATGCGCAATGCTGCTGCTCGTATGAGTACGCTTATCCAGGATCTTCTTTCTTTCTCGCGCGTTTCGATGCGAGTGTTACCAAGCGATAAGGTTGATTTAAATATTATTGCTAAAGAAGTCTTAGGTGATATTGAAACTCGCATCGAAGAAACAAATGGAAAAATAGAAATTGACCCATTGCCGGTGGTGTGGGCAGACGCTACCCATATGCGACAACTCTTTCAGAACTTAATTGGCAATGCCTTAAAATTCCATCAACCAGGTATTGCGCCAATTGTTAAGATTGAGCTCTCTCCAGTTAAGAAAAAAGATACAATGTACACCATTACATTTAAAGATAATGGTATTGGGTTCGATGAAAAATATGTTGACCGAATCTTCTCGGTATTCCAGCGCCTTCACGGCAAAGATGAATACGAGGGAACTGGTATTGGCCTCGCTGTATGCCGAAAGATCGCAGAGCGATACGGTGGTACAATAACAGCAGCTAGCAAAAAAGGTAGCGGATCGATGTTTTCATTTAGTATTCCTATTTTGGGGAAGGAGTCTCATGAGCAATAAAAAAGTAAGCCCAATCATCATACTAATGGCCGATGACGACGACGACGATTATCTTTTAACAAAGAAAGCTCTTGATGAGAGTAAGTTACTTAATACGCTCGTGCGCGTTAAGGATGGTGAGCAACTTTTAGATTATTTATGCGAACGAGGTGAATATAAATCTGGTACGCAGCGGCCTGGGGTTATTTTGCTTGACCTTAATATGCCTCGAAAAGATGGCCGAGAAGCCCTTAAAGAAATAAAATCCGACCCTACGTTGAGCGATATTCCAGTGGTGATATTTACTACTTCAAAAGCCGAAGAAGATATTTATCGTTCGTACCAATTGGGAAGTAATTCATTTATTACAAAACCGGTGACATTCGAGAACTTAATTACGGTTATGAAAGCTCTCGGTACGTACTGGTTTGAGATTGTCGAGCTGCCTGCAAAACATGAATAATAGTGAAATCGATACTACTGCACCAATTAGAGTGCTTCTCGTAGATGACGATGAAGAAGATTACTTAATTATTAAGAATGTTTTTGCACGCATACCCGATTTACCATTCGTTTTATCGTGGTCACCAAGCTATGACGAAGCAAAACAACATATCGAACATCGCAATTTTGATATTTACCTCATTGATTATCGACTCGGTGCTTATAGTGGTCTCGATTTGCTTCGCTTTGCCGAACCTGAAAAACGCCTCGAACCGTTCATTCTGTTAACGGGTGTTGGTGATAGGGATGTAGAGAAAAAATCTATGCAACTTGCTGCTGCTGACTATTTAGTGAAAGGCGCATTTGGTCCGGAATTGCTTTCTCGAACATTGCTTTATTCATTAGGACGTAAACGAATTGAACAGCAACGGCTTGAACACCTCATGGAATTAAGTAGAACAAAAGATGAATTTATTTCATTGGCATCGCACCAACTTCGCACACCCGCGACGGCAGTCAAACAATTTATTGGTATGATCCTCCAGGGTTTTGTTGGCGATATTCCTGATAAGCAACGTGAGATTCTTCAAAAAGCATACGACAGTAATGAGCGACAACTCCGGATTGTGTCTGACCTACTTAAGGTTGCGCAGGTTGATGCTGGAAAAGTAAACCTGAAATTTAACCCAACCGATGCCGTCGAGCTTGTCAAAGACGTCATAAAAGACTTGGAAGTTATCTATAAAGAGCGCCAACAAACACTTCTCTTCGATACGTCTATCCGAAAGCTCATGGTGAATATAGATGAAGAACGAATTCATATGGTATTAGAAAATCTCCTTGATAACGCCAGTAAGTATTCAGAAAAAAATACGACCGTAACAATATCAATAAAAGAAGATGCGAAAACTTTTACTATTATTGTTAAAGACCAGGGTGTTGGCATTGAGCCTGAACACCATAATCAATTGTTTGAAAAATTCTCACGTATTCATAACCCACTTTCTACACAAGTGGGAGGGACTGGGCTTGGCCTTTATTGGGCGCATAAAATTGTTTACTTGCATGACGGATCGATTGAAGTCGAGTCAGAAGCAGGTAGGGGAACCCAGTTTAGTGTCCGCTTGCCTAAGTCGCATGAGACAGCTATGCTAAGCAGTACGGCCGAGGAGCAAATAAGTGATGGAAAGGAAGTAATATGACAAAAACCCCACCAAAAATTCTGATTGTCGAAGATGATACTGCTTTGAATGAAGCTTACAATACCATCCTTGGCTCAGCCGGTTACGACGTTAAAACCGCTTTTAATGGCAAAGAAGCACTTACTGTAACCGCCACATATGAACCTGATATTATTTTTCTGGACCTTCGTATGCCAGTTATGGACGGAATTGAATTTCTAAAAGCGTATAACAAAAAAGACAAGCATCCTAAAGTTAAGATAATTGTCTTTTCAAATTACGACATGCAGCGTGAAGTTGACGAAGCTTACGAGCTTGGTGCAGAACGCTATGTTCTTAAAGCCCTCGCTTCTCCAAACGAAGTTATTAAAATCGTTAAAGACTTAACACGTTAGTTTAGGGCAAGGTCTTTAAAGCTG
>OUML01000028.1_pt1 | contig 20068 bp, 16 predicted proteins | sample 1690991 | NCBI WGS metagenome assembly OUML01 (sample SAMEA3914864, study PRJEB12502) | metagenome | biome: forest; material: soil | place: USA | collected 2012-03-12 | depth 0.3 m | reverse complement strand
TAATGCTACCGCTCGTAAAATCATTACGAATTATCGTTCTCCTGCCGCTCGGATTTCTCTCGAGGGCTTCTACCGTAGTTTGTCTTACTTTTCGTTTTAATAGAAAAAGGGATACGTGTCGACCAGTGTTATTTATTATAGTTTTCTGGTATCCGTGCGACATTTCAGATAGGCCCATTTGCGACTTCATTCCCCACTCGCAGGTGCTACTGGTCGAATCGGACCTCGGTATCACTGTAGTTGAAGCTCACAAAATGTGCTTATATAAGTATAGCAACTATAGCTTTTTTAGTCAATTTATTTTATAACTATAGCAATTTGTCAAGTTTCTAAGTGTTACCAAGTACACAATGGCTGTGAACCACAGTAGTCTGCCCAGGTGTTTTGTTCGGTAGAAAGCGGTTTTCCATTATCCCAAGTATTGTTGGTGAATTCGTTTCCTGGAAGGCTCAAGTCAAGTGAAGTAATTGGTCCATAGTACCCACAGATGTACACAGGTGTCGGCAGCCAGTCATTTGGCATATTGCCACGCTGGAAGATATTTTGAATAAACTTAACATCGTGAACCTGGTTCGCACCCGCACCTCCAGTCGATCCACCAAAGCCACAGTACCCATCGGGAATTGCAGCATAATAATTACGGGTAACGTTAGTGTTATACGGAGGAATGCCGTCATGGCTATAGGCTGTTTCACTGGCCGAACAGCCAGATGAATCCCCACTACCATCGGTACTTTGAATGGTAGCGATATTACACCATAGTGTGTTGTGTGTAAGATTGGCATATTCACCAAGCCGGACAGTAGAGTTATGCGCATGGCCCGTAGGGTCTTGGATTGGATCATGCAAATAGGAGTCTTGGATGGTACAGCTTCGGCAGGTTGCCATACTACCGCCACCACTCAGGTTGACCCTTGTAGCCACATAGCTACAATACATGAGGGCACGAGTCGTCGAATCCGGGTTATACACGCTGCTATCAGTAATCGTAAACGAGGATGTAGCACACCAGGTGTCATCAATATAGACCCGACCAGTAATTTGAGAGTTGGTAATTTTGATGCCAAGCGCATGTACATCCAGCCTATCGCAGTTGACAATCTTCTTATCGATGACGGTATTCGCTACTGTGATGCTACATGGACCAGTATAATTTGTAAGCACCGTACCAGCTGGCACACCAGTATTATACGGCCCGGGGAAACACCCGCCCCAAGGGTCAACACCACCTGGTACATATACTTTCGTTCCAACTGGGTAGGCAGGATATGTAGATGATTTGTTTGCGCTTGTAACAGTCACCCTATCAGTGGCACCATTACAACTGCCTACAGGTGGCGCAGTCGTGCCAAATTTAACCGCCTGTCCTCCAGAAGCACTAGTATCACTTACTAGACTACTGTTACCCGCTAATGTACCGCTTTCCGCCTCGCTTTTACCAGGGGCTCCATGTACTAACGCAATGAGTGCAATCGTCAGTATTAGTATTAATAACGCTATGACGGCAAACAAACTCAACGGCTTTTGAATTACTCGTCGCATTGTCATGGAAAATTTTGACACCATTCCCTAACCTCAACTTTACCTACATTAGTTAAGGTAATACTAGCACAAGGCATTTAATTTGCAAAATAATACTTGCGCTTAAGGTAATAGTATTGTTCTACAACAGCTCTAAAGTGCTTGGCACTTCACTTTACAATGGTTAACAATATTGGCCTGATGTTCTGCAAGGGTATGTGCGAAGTATGTAACATGATCATCTCCATTCAAGAAATAAAGATAATCACCAGCTGCCGGGGATGCCACGGCCTTAAGAGAAGATAACCCAGGAGTGGCAATTGGTCCAGGAGGAAGCCCTACGTAGCGACGAGTATTATAAGGTGAGTCAAGGTTAGGGTCACGTGGGACACCCGTTTTATCGGCAATATACTGATATGTCACATCTGATCCAAGCGCCATGTTCATCCCCAGACGGCTATAAAATACTTGGGCAATCTGTGCTTTATCATCACCACCAGATTCGCGTTGAACAATTGAGGCGAGGGTAATACCTTGGTAGAGGGTTAATCCATGCTGCTTATAAGCATCGACAAGATTTTCCTGAACGACATATTTATAAAATTCATCGAACGTTCGTTTTAGGATATCTTCAACTTTCGCACCACTATTAAATTGGTACGTTTCGCCAAAAACATAGCCTTCAAGGTCGGCTGAAGCCGGCTTATCTTGGAATAATGGGTGATCGTATTGTTTATTAAGTGCAGTTGATATCTCCTGATCGCTATACCCTGCTCTTTCTAATACCGTCGTAACATCAGTTCGGTTTTCGGGCTTAGTTACCTTATCAACCAAGGTTGCACCAGGGAAGAAGGTAATCGTAAACGTATCAAAACTTCCATTCACTATATGATTTACTATATCAGCAGTAGACTCTGATGGCGAAAGCCGATAGGGTCCCGCCTGGAGCTTATTTTGGACACCGCTGAGGCGTGTATACCACAGAAAAGCTGTATCACTCCGAATGACCCCTTTATCCTTCAAAAGGCTTGCTATAGCGGTCGGGGTGCTTGATGGCGCAATCTCTACCTGAATTTTATTAGTATTACTCGCATTTACCGGTGAAAGTTGTACTTGATACCATACCCAGCCAACGGCAGCAATAATAATTCCAAGTGAAAGGATACTGGCGATAATAATCAATAGCTTCTTTCGCTTTCGTACCTTTTTTACGGGTTCTTCAGATGGCTGAATTGGCTGAGACTCTGGAGTATTTGCAATAGGCGGCAAGGGAGGTTTATCTATTGGAGGGATGGGAGGTTGCGTAGGTTGCTTAAGCGGTCGAAATGAACGTGGTGGCTTAATATCCATAGTTTGCCTCCAAGTAGTCTTGCAGAATAATACAGGCGGCTTGAGCGTCAATATCTGCTTTTGTATATGGTTTCTTCTGGTCAATTAAACGCTGCTCGGCGATAACACTTGTGAGTGATTCATCTTGAAAAACAAGCTTCGGACCAATATCCTCTAATTGCTTTGCGAACCCTTCGACGTAGTTAGTTTGAGCAGTCGCTTCACCCTGTTGATTGCGGGGGTAACCAATAACAATGGTTTCGGCTAATTGGTTTATGGCTATTTCAGCAATCGTTTGAATTTCATTTCCATCAACCTCAATGGTTGTGAACGGGACGGCAATACGAACAGAGTCATCGGCAACGGCAACACCAATGCGTTTCTCCCCCACATCCAATGCTATAAACGTCCGACTAGCCATTACTGCACTTTGAATTGAATGGTTATTTTATTAGGGTTGTTCGGTACCGTTTGTACCCAGAAGTACGAGAACTGTACATCAACACTCTTAACACCATCCATCGTTTGGAGAGCTTGTTGAACCTCACCATAGCGTTTGCCCTTCACTTGGTCCTTAATCGCAGCCTCGTCAATAATTGGTCCCACACTACCTGTAGCATTTACTGTCGCGGTCATAGTGTCGGCATTCTTTTGATAATTATCAATTGTCGCACTGTCAATACCTGTGTTGTAGACCTTCTGCTTACTTTTATCAATGTTCGACTCTAGTGATGCTCGCAAGTATTTATCGAGTTCATTTTTTGGAACGGCTTGAATTGTGTAGGTAGTTGGAACGGTCAAGGTTGCCTTGCCATCAGGAGCGGCTGCACCAACTGCAGGAGTAGAAGTAGATGCAGCTCGGTCAACCGTAAAGCTACTATCGATAATAACTTCGCCATTCGTGAATTTCTTTTTTAAATCAGATTTTTGAGTATCAGTTGAAGCGCCTACGAGCTGGCCCATGGCACGATCGACATCGTCAGAAGAAACCACGGTTACAATTTGAGTAGTACCACCACTAGTCGTGCCTACTAAGACAGCGGAAATCTTACTTGGAGCTCCAGATAGTGATCCGCTTGCACCATTATAATTCTCACCACTTCCACTAGCCGTAACACCTACTTGAGCATTAGTGTAATTACTTGGACCTATTGAAACTGAATTATCAGTTAAAAACACAAGACCTGATGACGTGGTGAGCTTTGTGCCGGCAGGAATCGTCGCACCATTAATAGCTGTCGAAGCATCATTCGTAGAAAATTTAACAGTTCCAGTTGCCTTATGACCGGTATCCTTCTGTCCGGTCGCCGTAAAATCAACCGTCTCATTCTTCTGAGTCTGCTGAGATACTGAATTCACGATCCCCTTCGAATAATCTGTTGCAGCTGTTCCACCTAAAGTAAAGGTGGCATTGACTGGTGTTGGGGTTGTACTTGCAGTAATCACGATGGTCGCAGCAGGGGCAAATACAAACATCCAAACAAGCAAAGCAATAAGGGCAACGCCTCCGGCAATTATGAGGAATAGCTTCTTACGGAAAGAGTCAAAATTAGGAATTTTCGATTTGCCTGGTTTTTTAACAGCAGACTTTGCCATACCACCCTTAGCAATCGTTGAAGCTGCCACAGGCCCAGCGATAGCTTCGCCGTCAATATCAAGGTCAGTCGCATCAATATCGTCACTACGCATTGATGAAGCAGCAATAACCGCAGCAGCGGTACCATCTTTAACTTTTACACTTTTGGCGTGATCGCCTACTGGAAGTTCGGATCCATCAATAATGTCATCACCATCATCCACAACCAGGGCAGCAACTTCAGCAATTTCTGGTTTAGTTTGAAGGTTTTTAGCAACAGGAATTTTTGCACTTGCTGAGAGTGCAATAAGTGCTTGGTTATTCGTGATTAAAACGAGTTGTTTTTTCTCGGCTCGGGCCATGCGGTCGAGCAAACGTAAATTTACTGCGCTTTGAAGAGCACCAGCCCGTTTAGGTGGTACAAGGGCGACGATTTTTTCTTTAGCCTTTTTTATTTTGCCAATAATGGCCGTGACATCGTCGTCAACATCAATGTAAATAACGTCTTTATTCATACTAGATTTTCAGGAGCCGATTAAATTTATCTTTGATCGAATCTCCCTCACCACTCCCTATTAGTGTATCATATCCAACCCTTAGAAGGCCCATCGCGGTAATGAACGTATGGTCTGTTACGTCACCGGTTGTATCGGCAACGCCAATGACTTCAGAAGGGTTAATGTGATGAACAGTTGGCTTTTTTGTGAATGGCAAATCTTTATGCCAGCTCGTACCGTTTAAAGCATCGACTAATTTTTCGAGGCTTGAACCACCACCACAAAGCAGGATGCGATTCGGCAGATGATCAACCGAATCAAACTCACTCAAAGCAAGTTCAACTCCAGCAATCCAAACTTCCAAAGTTTTATCCAAAGCTTCATTTACTTCTTTTTTAACCGCTGGTTTAATTTGTTCGTGATCAATATTTACTTTGAGTTTTTCAGCATCTTTGTAGGATAGGCTCATATCGCTGGCAATGGTTTGCGTAAAGCTACGGCCACCAATACCAAACATCTTCGTACCTTCGACACCACCGTCATTTACCACCGCGATATCGGTCGTACCACCACCAACGTCGGCTAAAATAGCCGTGAAATTGCTATTAGCATCATTTCCAAGCACGCTTCGGCTCACAGCAAACGGTTCAGCCGCTACTGCTAGTAATTCGAGAGAAAGTTCGTCGGCAACCCTTTCAAGTGCACCAATGTGAACCATTGGGGCAAAGGCAGTATAAATTTGAACAGCAACATCACGCCCTTGAAACCCAATTGGGTTGCTTACTTTATAGCCATCAATATGAATACCTACTAATGCACTGTTCACTAACTTCACTTCAACATCTTCATTGCCAGTTTCAAGAGCAATTTGCTTTTGGGCTTTAATTTGAGCTCGCTCTTGAACCTTTTCAATAATAAATTCCATCTCAGAATCGTCGAGTGGGCGGTCTGGTTGTGGGCGGCGATAACGGATTGTATCAGTCACACCCTTTACTAACTCACCGGCAATACCAATAACAACCTTCTTAGCTTGTAAGCCCGCTTGTTCTTCAGCATCAGCTAAAGCTTCTTCACAATTTCGGACTACACCGGCAATATCGGCAATCGCCCCAGAGTGCATATCACTCACCTCTTGGCGAGAGCGTCCTACACCTACAATTTGAAGCTCTTCACCTTCAAGTTTGGCAATCAATGCCTTTACAAATTCTGTTCCAATATCCAATGCGACAATATAGTCGTCATTCGATGGCTTTCGCTTCGATCGCAGTTTTTCTAATACCATAGTTGCTCTCTATTATATACCAAACAAGCTTATGGTCGAAGTACTTGAGTTTTTTTAATATATATGCTATAATATATGTATGTCAGAGGTGCGCCCAATTAATGAACGAGAACTATTGATCGATGACACTACTCGCAATGAGTTTCGTCGTAAAATCGATCCGCTTATTGATCGTGCCCTCACTTCTCGAGGTTACCTTGAAGAACATACTCCTAATGGACGTATTTTTCTTGATGGTACTTTCGTAGAACCAAGTCCAATATATCGCAAAGAATTCAATGCGCTACCCTTCGATAGCCTTCGTGTCGCAACATTACACGATGTATATCATGCAGACCACCATCTTATTAAGGCGCAGCTTGACCTTGGACGTATTGGTGGATTTGGAGCAGCTCGATTTATAAAGAACGGCGATGAATACTCAATAATGTCCACAAAAGCCGGAGATCACTACCCAGGTGTTGACCCCGTAAAAATTTCCGAACATTCTAGCCAAGAGATTCTTCAAGACATCCAAGCACATACCACTATTGGCTACAGCGCTTCGGATAGCGCCGTGCCAATTCAACAAAGTATCGAAGCACTTGAAGACCTACACATATCGCGCAATGTTGACCGTCGGGCGCATTTTGAACTCTTTACTTCTCCAGAGCACGGTGATATTCAAATGAATATTGGTGAGAGTTTTGAACTGCGTGATGTCAAAGATGGCAATCGAATTCGAAAAAAACGATACAATGGTAAGAAATTATTTCAACTAATCGCTCGCCAGCCTATTGAGACACACACTGGAGCTACCGGCACCCTTGTTACCGGAACGTATTATACTTCCGGCAGAAAAGGTATCGAAATGAAGTTAACTACCGAAATTGAGGGGACTGACTACTCTAATGAAGCAAAGCAAGCATATTTCTTAGACATTATTCGCAATCATCAAGAAATTGATGTTCGTAAATTTGGTAACGGAGTTTTGAGTAATCTTCAAAAGATTATTGACGCCACCTCAGACGTCATGCGACTTGGTTAAACCAGTACGGCTTTAATACGTCGAATACCGGCGCTTGAAGCTTCTTCTTTGGTAATTTTAAAGACTTTTCCACCTTCACCAAGTTGACCGGTGTGGTCAACGTGAGGGCCGCCACAAATTTCGAGGCTGGCAACATGGTCACCCTCACCCATTTGGTAGACCTTTACTTCTTCACCATAACGCTCACCAAACGGACCAATTGCACCCATATCAAGTGCTTCTTGAGTTGGGTAAAGTTTAAAGCTAACCGGCAAATCTTCTTTAATCCAACCATTTACTAATTCTTCGGCCCGAGCAATTTCTTCTGGGGTTACTTTGCGGTCAAGGTTAAAGTCGAATCGCAAGCGTTCTTCTGTAATATTGCTACCATGTTGACGGAGTTCGTCACCAAAAATTTCACGAAGCGCTGATTGCAACAGGTGAGTGGCAGTGTGATATTTTTTGTGAATAAGGTCTTGACCACCTAGACCACCCTTAAACTCGCCCTTAGTTGCAGTACGAGAACGGTTGCGTTGTTCGTCCATTTTAGCGTCAAATTCTTCACGCCAGTTTTCAGATAACTTAATATCTTGTTTAAATGCTTCTTCTGTTGAAAGCTCAACAGGGAAACCGAAAGTATCATAAAGAGTAAACAATTCTGCACCAGTAATACCAGTTTCAGCAAATTTCTCAAGTTGCTTGAGACCTTTACGGAGTGTCTGGCGGAAAACTTTTTCTTCTTTAGCAAGCGTTGCGATTACTTCGTCGCGCGCAGCTTTCACTTCTGGATAGTCAGTCGCATATAGGTCGGCAATGACCGGAACAATTTCTTCAAAGAAGTTTTGCTCAATACCAAGGTCAAATGCAAAGCGAATTGCACGGCGAAGTAAGCGGCGCATAACGTAACCTTGTTCTTTGTTAGCAGGTTTTACACCATCAACGGCCAAAAATGTAGCGGCACGAAGGTGATCGGCAATCACACGCATACTGGCAGTGTTGCTTTCATAATGTTTGCCACTCAATGTTTGGATTTTTTCAATAATTGGCCATAAAAGGCTAATACGAAATACATCAGGGCTGTCGATTTGAGCTGCCGCAATACGTTCTAAGCCACCGCCGAAATCAACGTTCTGCTTTTCGAGTGGCGTAAAGCTTCCATCTTCGTTGCGTCGATATTGCATAAAGACTTGGTTACCAATTTCCATAAATTGACCGCTGTCACTGGCTGGGTGAGCCAAACCATACCCAGCAGCATGGTTTTCAGGACCAAAGTCATAAAATACTTCGCTGTCTGGTCCACATGGGTCACCGATAGGAGTCTTCTCAAGGCCGCCGCCGCGGCTCCACCAGTTTTCGCCATCATCGTAAAAGAAAATTCGTTCGCCTGGTTTGATACCACGTTCGTCGCCAGCTGCTTGTGAACCAATTTCAGCGATATCAGCTTGAATACCGCGTTCAGTAAATACTTTTTGCCAAATATTAGCAGCCTCGTCGTCGCGAGGAATGCCATTTTTTTCGTCACCAATAAAAGCAGTGACGTACAGTTTGTTTGGGTCGAGCTTTACAACATCAACCAAAAATTCAAAGAACCAACGAATTTGTTGTTCCTTAAAGTAATCGCCCATACTCCAGTTACCCAACATTTCAAAGAAAGTGGTGTGACGGTTATCACCAACATCTTCAATATCTTGGGCACGTAAACAGGTTTGACTATCAACTAAACGAACACCAGCTGGGTGTTCTTGACCCAATAAGTACGGCAAGAGTGGCTGCATACCACTGCCTGTAAATAATGTTGTTGGGTCGTTAAATGGAATAAGCTGGGCACGCGGAATAATTGCGTGACCACGTTCTTTAAAGAACTCCAAGTACGAGTTACGGATTTCTTGAGCATTCATCAGTGGTTATTTTACCAGAAAAAATTAATTTTTACTACGAGAAAGCCGCCTCCGGGTGGGCATGAGGCGGCTTTCTGCGAACTCGAAACCTAGGGGTAGGATTCGAGCAAAAGGTGCAGTGTAAGTAGGTATACCTCGCAGGTGTCACAGGGCATATACCTTACTTATATATTGTAGCGGTAGTCGCTGAGAAGACACTTAAGCGACGATGCCGCCGCCTATGCATAACTCTTTGTCATAAATAACAACTGATTGGCCTGGCGCAACTGCCCGCTCGGCATTATCTAAATGCAAATTCACTGTTCCGTCTTCGTTAAATGAAAGTTGGGTTGTAATAAGTGAAGCTCGGTGACGCACGCGTATTTGGTATTCACCTGGTTGCGGAGTGTCATTAATCCAGTGCGCACTTGTTAAAGTTAGCGTAGGTCGCCACAAAGCATCGTCGTTGAGATTAGTCGTGACATACACTTCATTTTTATCCATGTCCTTACCCACAACGTAATAAGGCAAACCGCCGCCCACATCAAGCCCATGACGTTGGCCAATTGTATAGAAAATTGCTCCGTCATGCTGGCCAAGAACTTTGCCAGTTTTTTTATCAATAATCGAACCAGCTTTTTGCTCCACATACTGGCTCAAAAATTCACGGATACCAATTTGGCCAACAAAACAAATTCCCTGGCTGTCTTTTTTACCAGCTGTAAATAATCCGCGCTCTTTAGCCATTTCCCGCACTTCGGGTTTTTTAAATTCACCCAGTGGAAAGAGTGTTTTAGAAAGTGCTTCGCCAGTTACTCGATACAAAAAATAAGTTTGATCTTTATTGCTATCAACAGCCTGTAAAAGTTTGCCGTCTTTCACTCGGGCATAATGACCTGTTGCAATTAAATCGGCGCCGTCTTCAAGTGCAGTTTCAAGAAAAATCTTAAACTTTACTTCTTGGTTACACATAATGTCTGGGTTTGGAGTCCGGCCCAGTTTGTATTCATCGATCATGTAATCAACAACTTTTTGCTTGTACTCGTTTTCAAAATCGAAAACTTTAAAATCAATTCCCAATTGAACTGCAACTCGCTTGGCATCGGCTAAATCATCAGCCCATGGGCATTTCATACCAGGTAGATCTTGTGTCCAGTTTTTCATATACACACCAGTGACGTCATAGCCTTGTTCAACCAAAAGCGCGGCTGTTAAAGAAGAATCTACTCCCCCGCTCATTCCTACGTATACTTTTGTCATGAGGTTGCTCCTAAGTAAAAGGCGACAATTTTAACAAGTTCACCACCAGCCAACCACCAGCCTCTAAAGCTGAGCCACCAAAACCAACCCCAATCACTATCTTGGGTAACTGGGTAGTTACGAATAGTTACATTAGTTGCCCATTTATTAAATTCCAAGCTTGCTCGTCGTTGATGATAGCCAGATGTGACTAAAATAACATTATTGAATCCACGGTTGGTGAAAATAGTTTTGGTGTTTTGGGCATTTTGTTGGGTTGATTCAGCTTTGTCCTCTACCACAATTGCTGACTCATCAATACCCGCCGCCATTGCCTGACGCTCCATTGCTTGGGCATTGCTTGGACCTGACTTATCCTGAGCGGCACCGGAAAGAATAAGCGTGTCAGCCCAACCATTCTTGTACAAATTAATTCCAGCTGCGGTACGGGCTTCTGTATCACCACCACTCACCACAACAATTGCATCAGCTTTGACGCACTCTCCACTTGCACTTGGAGTAGGGTTACAACCCAAAAAACTATTCGGCTGTAAGTACACTGTTATTAATACGATAAAAACGATTATGAGAATCGCGATGCTTATAAGCCACTTCATGAGCGACCAACCCGAGCATATTCTTTACGCACTTCTTCGATAATAATTTCAGCGGCTTTCTGACTGTTTTCTTCATTGGAAAGATGACCCAACGTCAGACGTAAACTTCCATCGGCAACTTCAGGAGCTAACCCAATCGCATTTAACACGTGTGAGCGAGTGCCTTTATTGGCCGCGCAAGCGCTTCCGGTTGCAACCAATACTCCCCTATTTTCAAGGGCAAATAAAACTCGTTCCGCATCAAGGCCTGGAAATGAAATGTGTAAGTGACCAGCAAGACGGTGTCGTTGATGACCCGAAAGAACCGCTTCAGGAAACGCTTCAACTAACTTCTTTTGTAATGCATCACGCAAGTTCATAAGTCGTTTTGATTCAAAGCCGCGGTGTTCGCTCGCAAACTCCATGGCTTTTGCGAATCCAATCGCACCAGCAACATTTTCGGTACCACTCCGAATACCGCGTTCTTGGCCACCACCAACAATTTGTGGCTTTAGTTCAACAAAAGGCGCTGACCATAACAGGCCGACTTGTTTTGGACCGTACACCTTCGCTGCGTTCAGTGTTAACAAATCGATACCAAGCCGTGCAACATTAACATCAAGCTGGCCTACACCTTGAGATGCATCGCTATGTAAATAAATAGGAGTGTGGTCGCCACGAGCTAAACGGGCTTCGCGTTCTCTTTTAACGACTTCAGCAATATCACGAAGTGGCTGGATGGTACCAACTTCGTTATTAGCCAGGGCAATACTTACTAAGCGGGTATCAGGCCGAATTGCGGCTCGAACAGCTTCAGCCGAAACCAAAGCACGAGTATCCGCTTCAATAATGGTGTGCTCAAAAAGTTTTGCAGCTGCTAATACAGCGTGGTGCTCAATGTTTGCCGTAACAACATGGCCTCCAATACTCGTAAAAGCTAGGTTGATCGACTCGGTTGCACCAGCTGTAATGATGAGGTCATCGCCACGTGCACCAATTGTGTGGCCAATGACATCTTTAGCAGCTTCGTAGGCTCGACGAACCATAATTGCTGGTGCATAAGGCGCAGAAGGATTATAAAAATCATCAGAAAAATACGGCTGCATGGCCGTTAAAACTTTGGGGTCAAGCGGCGTAGCAGCCGCGTGATCAAGATAAATCACCTCAGTATTCACTATAATATTATACCAGCTAAGCCGCTAAAGCAGGCTTACTTGGTTTTTTGCCATAGAGTGGCTCGAGTACGTCTGTCCCATAGTTCATGACGGCTTTGACAAGCGTGGCTTTCTCTCCTAAATTGAAAGGATATTCCCTCCCATTGTAGAGTTTGTGCATGCTGTCTTTAAAAATTTGATAGCGCATCACTTGATACCCAACACTAGGTTCGTACTGCTCAAAGAACCAGTCACCTTCAAAATACCAAAAACGACGATTAACAGTTGATGATTTCTCATTGCCAAACATCTTTCCACCTAAGTTACTTTCGGCATCAATTAAGCGAATCCCAAACTCAGGCTTTTCAAGAAATATCCCAAAAGCACGTTCTTTGAGGGATGGCTTCAGTACATCTGGCTTAGCAGATGCTCGATATAGTTCAGCGTCAATACTCACACCTTCGGCAACATCATAAATAAGCCCATACATTTCAGGGTTTTCGATTAGAATTTGGTCAAACGCGTCTGGGGTGTTACGGTTTCTTGCTGCATCCAGCGCTTGTTCTACTACCTGTATAGGATAATGGTCGATTATTTCATCGACTCTTTGTTGAGTTGAGTGATCGATTTCATTTAGCGGTGAACTTACGTTGACCGGTGAGTTTACATACGCCTCTTCAACAGAACGTCGAATTGCGTCATTTTCTAAAGATCCTGGGATAATATATTGTCCATTTGCCATAGTAAAAGTCTTCCCTTAAATATTGGAATGTTTGTGGTGATGTGTTGGTGTTTAAGAGAGCGCGTTTAGTTTAAACAGCGTACGGGCGTTTGCGGTAGTTGCATCAGCGATTTGTTCAAGGCTTAGGCCTCTTCGATTTGCATGATATTCTGCAACCAGCTTCACATACGCGGGCTCATTTACTTTACCACGTAACGGGGCTGGAGTCAAGAATGGAGCATCGGTTTCAAGGAGTAAACGGTCAAGTGGAATCGAATCAAAGGTTTCTTTTTGAGTTTCGTCTTTAGTGAAAGTGCTTATGCCGTTGACACCAATATATAAGCCTCGATCTAGGGCTTTTTGTAAGTTTTCCATAGAATCGGTGTAACTATGCAGTTCTCCGCGAATTCCCGGGTATTTATCAAAAATTGGCCAAAAATCATCGAAAGCTTCACGAACATGAAAAATTATTGGCAAATTATGCTTGAGAGCGATTTGAATTTGGGCTTCCAATGCTTCCATCTGAACTTCGCGTGGGCTATGGGTATAAAAGTAATCGAGTCCAATTTCGCCAACGGCAACAATCTTATTTGTGGTATCAGCTAATTCAGGGATAAGACCATACCCATCTTTTGTTTCATGAGGATGCACGCCAATTGCAGCGTACGCTCCCGCATGAGATTCGGCAAAATCAATTGCCTGCTTTGAACTTTGCTCATCCGTACCAACACAAATATATTCGTCTACACCAGCTTCGGTAGCCCGTTCTAATACTTCGTTAAGTGGAAGTTCGTAAGGTTCGTGAATATGGCAATGGGTATCAATTAACATTACTGTTTCGCGGCGTGTGGGTCAGCGGTGTGAATGTATCGCTTTGGGAAAAGCACGCCCTCCGATTGCTTTACAACACCAGTTTCAAACGTCTGGTGAATAAATGCACCTGTATCTGGCATAAATGGAAGCAGTAGATCGCCAATTTGAACTAAGGCGCCAGCACAATGTGCTAAAATTTCAGCCAAGTGTGGTTCGGCTTCGGGGTCTTTACCTAAACCTTTGGCAACAACCCAAGGTTTGACGTTATCAATGTACTGGTTGAGGCTACGAACCATATTCCAAACTTCATCAATTGCCTTATTAAATTCCAAGTCTTCCATAGCTTGATGGTAACTGGTCATATCATGCTCAGTTTGCTGTGATTCGCCAATAACGCCCGCTTGGTAGCGAGTAATCATACTTGCAACCCGTTGAATGAGGTTACCTAAATCATTGCCAAGTTCGCTATTGTAGGCCGTTTCAAATTTTTCCCAAGTAAAGTCACCGTCATCAAGTGTTGGAATGTGACGAGAGAAGAAATAACGGAATGCATCAACGCCGTATTGGTCAATAATTTCGTTAGGGTCAATACCATTCCCTACCGACTTACTAATTTTTGCACCACCAATATTGATGTGGCCATGAACAAGCAGCCGTTTTGGAACTTCCAACCCAATTCCCATTAACATTGCTGGCCAAATACCGGCGTGGAAACGAAGGATATCTTTGCCGATAACCTCTACATCCGCAGGCCAGAAGCTTTTATATTCTTCAGGTCGGTCTGGGTAACCAATAACCGTAATGTAGTTGGCAAGCGCGTCGATCCAAACATACATTACTTGGTTGGGGTCACCAGGGACTGGCACGCCCCATGAAAGGCTTTTACGAGGTCGAGAAATACTAACATCAGCCAAGCCATCTTTAATAAGTTCAAGAAATTCATTCTTACGAAATTCTGGAACAATTTGCATTACCCCAGTGTTGATTGCTTCTTTAATTCTGTCGGTAAAAGCACTTGTTTTAAAGAAATAATTTTCTTCACTCACCTTTTCAAAAGGTTTTTGGTGATCAGGACAAATGCCACCCAGTGCTTGCACTTCATTATCAGTAAAGAAAGCCTCGTGACCAACACAATACCAACCTGTATATGAATCTTTATAAATATATGGTTCAAGTTGCTTCCAAATGTATTGAACTGAGCTTTCGTGGTGCGCGTCGGTGGTACGAATAAAATCAGTGTATTGTGCACCGACTTTTTTCATGAGGGCTTCAAAGTTTACATACATTTTATCGGTGTATGCTTTTGGATCAATGCCTTCTTCGGCAGCCTTGGCGGCAATTTTATTACCATGTTCGTCGGTACCTACCTGGAAACGAACTTCAAAGCCATTTTGGCGTTGATATCGCGTCCAAATATCAGCTAATAAATAATCGAGAGCATTGCCAATATGAGGAGTACCATTCACATAGGGAATAGCAGTTGTAATATAAAGTTTCTTTTCTTGTTCCATTTAACTATATTGTACCAGATTGATGTATAAATCACTCGTCATCAACGGCCGTCGGGCTGCGACCAGTCGGTAGCAATATCAAATCCGTCAGGGTAGCGCGATGCAAAGCCTCCAGTATCATAGACTTTGGCCGGTCCGGTACTCGTTTCCACTACGGAACAACGCGGGTATCTTCCGAAGTTTGCGGCAACAATCACATAGCCATCCCTATCAACTTTTATTCCATCGACTCGCACTTCATAGTAACCACCTTGGCCACAGGCTTGCATAACGGTACTCATATTCAAGTCGTAGTATGTTTCCCTATGTGTTACACCCTTGCTATCAGTCCACATTTGGGCACCCTTGGCTTTTGTCAGGGCATTCGGAAAACTTTGAATACCAACGACAACAACCTGCTTCGTTGGCTGTTTGGTAACAATACTCGCAATTTGGGTTCGAGAAACCTCTTTGCCATTTTCTACTTCAATTTCATAACTTATCGACTTAATACCGTCCATACCATGAGTTTGGATGGCTTTGTAATTTACCAGTCGGTCGGCATCAAAAATCTTCTCCGTTCCAAAAGGAACCGCCTGATCGACAGAAATAGTCTGCTTCCCTTCCCGCCAAACGCGCACCTCCATACCACTGGTAATAGGGGTCGATTCAGGAACCGATACCCGACCATTGACGCCAAGTACAATGCCTTTTTCTTTCAACATCTCACCGACGGTTTTTCCCTGGGTGCGAATTGCAGTTTTATTACTATACAAATCAAGCGTCATTGGCGTGGCGCGTTGAATCGTGAATTCTAACCCAGCACCATCACCAATAAAATCAGTTGATGGTCGAATAATCTTGTTATCTTCTGGATAGACCGTAATTCCAGCATCTTTAGCAATTTGCTCAGCCGTTTGATACGGCGTCATAATTTTTACACGGGTCGTACCATCAACTACCACCACTGGCCGTGCACGGTAAATATTTACACGATAATCATCGGCTACTAATTCTTCATCACGTGATGGCTCGACGGTATCTCGAGGATCGAGCTCAATCCCCTTGTCCTTCAATGCTTCACCTAAGGTTTTTTTGTCGGTCAAAAATGAACTCTTGGTACCTCGGTCGTATACCGTTATAAGCCTTTTAGTACCATTAAGCGCATGGGCACTCTTATTAAGAGTCGTGCCCACCGCCAGGGATGCCGCTACTATAAGGAGGAGTACGAATACATTCCTTGCAGTGAAAATTTTGCGCATCGTACGTTTCATACTAGAAGGCCCATACCTCTATCATCTAGTTAATTATAGCAGTGTAGAAATCTTTTCGGTTAATTATGACTGATACAAGTCGGGACCAATCTTCGAGAGAAAGCTGTTCGGCTCGGTCGTCTGGGTTAATATTTGCTTCCTTTAATAAGTCTTCGGTTTCTGGTTTAGAAATACGCAGGCCGCTTGAAATGCTGCTGCGAAGCTTTTTTCGCTTAGCCGAAAAGCCAGCTTTCACTACCCTAAAGAAAAGTTTTTCGTCTTCCGGTTTTACCAAGGCTTCTGGACGAGTTTGCAGAACCACTACTTGGCTATCAACTTTAGGGGGTGGTGTAAAATATTCGGCTGGAACTACGTCGGATAATTGCACCTCGGCATAAATTTGAGCACTAATTGCCAGAATACTCATATCTCCAGGTTCAGCTGCCAAACGTTCGGCAACTTCTTTTTGAATAAGCAGTACGATTGTTCGTGGCTTATTCAAAGAAGTTGTTAATAATTGGATAATTTTTGACGTGATGTAGTAGGGGACATTAGCCACAACGACATACTCGGCAGGTAACCTTGTGAGGTCGAATGATAAAATGTCTTGGTTAACTACCTCAAGTGACGTTCCCGGGAATTGCCCCGGTAATTTAGCGGCTAATTCTCCATCCAACTCAACAGCAACAACCTTTTTAGCACGACGTAACAATTCGCTTGTTAATGTACCAAGCCCTGGGCCAATTTCTAATACTGTATCGTCAGCCGTAATATGTGCGTCATCGGCAATTTTAGCCAGTACGTCTCGGTCCTTTAGCCAGTGTTGGCCTAGTGATTTTTTAGGACCTACCATCTTAATACCAGTTGTGGGCAAGCCAGAAGTTATATGCGCCTTGCCAACCTCCGTAACGGCTAACGTAACTGTTCATCCAGTTAAGGGAATCAACTGGATTATAAGGGTTTCCAGGAACTTTACTACATGGCAATGCTTGAGCAAGACCACAGGCCCCAGAAGACTTGTTCGTAGAGTTAGGGTTCCAACCACTCTCCCTGCCTACAATGTAATCGGCATATCCCCAACTATCTTGTGGGATGCTTGAAGCAGCCAACCATTCGGTCTTAGAACCACCACCTGTGTATGGCATACGGTTTGACTTGGTTCCAATAACTTCAACTTGGGTTTGTGGTTGTTGGGTAACAATTGAAGCAATTTCGGTTCGTGAAATTTCCTTACCATCTTTCACTTCAATTTCGTAGGTCACTGAACGCTTCCCTTCAACACCTGGAGTTTGAACAGCTTTGTAACCAACAAGCTGATCGGCATCTTCAATCTGCTGAACACCAAACGGTACAGCTTCATCGGCAGAGATAGTTTGCTTACCTTCACGCCAAATTCGAACTTCCATACCACTAGTAATTAGAGTTGAAGAGGGGAGTGAAGATCGGTCACTCGCACCAAGTGTAATTCCCTTTTCTTTCAGCATTTCGCCGATTGTTTTACCTTGGGTACGAATATCAGTTTGCTTACCGTATAAATCAAGTACCATTGGGGTTGCTCGATTAATTTTCAGCTCTAAGCCAGCTCCGTCAGCAACAATATCGCTTGAGCGGGTTAAGGTGGTAGTATCTTCAGGATAAAGCTGAATACCAACGTCGGCGATAATTTGAGCGGCCGTTTGATAGGGAGTGACAACCTTTAAGCGAGTTGAGCCATCAATCACCGTCACTGGCCGTGCTCGATAGATGTTTACCTGGTAGTCATTGGCGACTAATTTCTCATCCATCGATGGTTCAACGGCATCGTGAGAGTCGACTTCAATACCCTCTTTCTGGAAGGCTTCTTTAAGGGTTGTGGCTTGAGTAAGAAATACGGTGTCCTTGCCGCGGTCATGGACAGTAATTAGACGACCTGATTCATTCGACGCGAGCACGGGTCGCGAAACCAGGCTGCCTACAAAGACGCCAACAAGTCCCAATAGTGCGAGGACAATAGTAATAATCGTGGTGGACTTTTTCAGCCGTAATATCATAAGGAAATACATCACCCCCTAAAGTGTGTTCTTTTATTATAACACTAAAGCTTCTGCAAATGCGCGTATTCGGCGTTTAATTTCTTAGTTTGGCCGCTTCGAAAAGCGATAGTAACGGCCATTCCATCGATATCGATAATCTCCCCATCACCAAAGGCAGCAGACCTTACTTGATCACCAATATCAAAGCCTATTTCGTCAGTATAGAATGGTTCGTCCTCTTGATACCCCATAATATTTGGTTCTGGATTAGTCATGGCAACTTGGTCACCCATGTCTGTTATAAAGCGTGACATCGGGTTATATGTTCGTTGCCCAAACTGTAAACGACTGTAGGCGTAGCTTAAATGTAACTCTTCCCTAGCCCTTGTCATTCCAACATAACAGAGGCGTCGCTCTTCCTCGAGTTCTGCCGGACTTTCAAACACACGAGAATGGGGCAAAATGCCTTCTTCAAGCCCAACCATAAATACCACTGGAAATTCGAGGCCCTTGGCAGCATGGAGCGTCATTAATGTAACCTTGTTTCCATCTTCTGCACTATCCACACTCGACATTAAGGCAACTTCTTCAAGGAAATCTGAAATACTAGTAAAGTTTTGCGCATCAGACAGCAAAGAACCTAGGTTCTCTTCTCGGTCTTCAGCCTGAGGTGTGCCGTCTAAAATATAATCTCGGTACCCAACTAACTTAATGACTGATTCAATCATCTCGGCAGGGCTAACTTCGTCAATTCGTTCTCGTAAGCTCAGTAATTTTTCGCCTAGGTTCGTCAGTGCCATTTTTGCTTTGCCCGTAACAATACCTTCACTGCCAACCCGAACCAAGGCATCGATAATATCAACTGACTCCTCCGACTGCCATATCAAGAACCTCTCTAAACTTGTTGCACCCACGCCACGCGTTGGCACGTTAGCAATACGCGTAAAGCTCATTCGATCGTTTGGCTGATAAATCAACTTTAAATAGGCGATAATGTCTTTGATTTCCTTACGGTCATAGAATCGAACACCACCAACAATTTGGTAGGGGACACGTAACTGCAAAAAGGCTCGTTCAAGCGTGTAGCTCTGAGCATTTGTACGATACAGAACCGCAAAATCGTTATATTTACGAGCACCAATAGTCACTTGTGCTGAAATACGATCCGCCACTTGCCTAGCTTCTTCAGCCTCATCATAGACCCCATGGACCTGAACCGGGGCGCCACTGCCTTCAGCTGTCCATAATTTCTTATCAGTCCGCTGGGTATTTTTGGTAATTACCTGATGCGCAGCTTCCAAAATATTTCCGGTACTTCGGTAATTTTGTTCAAGTTTAATAACCTTTGCACCTGGAAAGTCACGTTCAAAATTAAGAATATTTGTAAAATCAGCCCCGCGCCAACTATAAATTGACTGCCAGTCATCACCGACAACACAAATATTACGATCGTCATTCACCAACAATTTAACAAGCTGGTATTGGGCAGCGTTTGTATCCTGGTACTCATCAATTAAAATGTGTTTAAAATAATTTTTCCATTTATCACGAATTTCCTTGTTTGACTGCAGTAAATTAACCGCTTCAAGCAACAAATCGTCAAAATCTAACGCTTTAGCTTCTTTGCGACGTTTTTCATACAATGCATAAACTTTTGCGACGTTCTTTTGGAAAGGGTAGTGGGCTGATGCTTCGTATTCAG
>OUML01000018.1_pt1 | contig 20258 bp, 16 predicted proteins | sample 1690991 | NCBI WGS metagenome assembly OUML01 (sample SAMEA3914864, study PRJEB12502) | metagenome | biome: forest; material: soil | place: USA | collected 2012-03-12 | depth 0.3 m | reverse complement strand
GGGCTGCTGCTGAATCGGGCTGGGACTTTAGTTCGCGCTGGTTCCTTGACCCTACTGATATTCGGACTATTCACACCGCCGATATTATTCCTGTCGATTTAAATAGCCTTTTGTATCACCTTGAATTAACGATTGCCGATGGATATGCAAGCTTCTTTAATTTAGTTCAGGCTCGGGTGTATCGCAAAAAAGCTAAAGCTCGCAAAGCAGCGATGGATAAATATTTATGGAATGAGGAACAAGGCTTTTATAGGGATTACAATTTTCATCAAGGTATTTATACACCAGTGGAGAGTGTTGCGGCAGCCTTCCCGTTGTTTGTGGGCCTTGCCGAAAAGCATCAAGCCGAACGGGTAGCGACTCGTTTGGAATCACTCTATTTAATGCAAGGTGGGTTGCTCACAACCTTAATTGATAATGGTCAACAATGGGACGCACCGAATGGTTGGGCGCCGTTGCAGTGGGTGGCTATTCAAGGGCTTGAACGGTATGGCCATAAACGATTAGCGCGTGAAGTTGCTGCGCGATGGGTAAGTTTGAATGAGCGTGTTTTTGAAAAATCTCATAAATTTGTAGAAAAATATAATGTTACAACCGAAGAAGGCTTGGGTGGTGGCGGTGAATATGTTTTGCAAGATGGGTTTGGGTGGACAAACGGCGTGTATGAAGCTTTGAAAAAAGGCACTAAGCTTTAAAAGATTTTTTCATCTTTTAATTCATCAGGTAAGAAACCTTTTTTGTGTTGAAAGTTTGCTTCCCATTTGTAATCTTTGCCATAATCTAAATCTTTCATAAGTTTTGTTGGCGCATTACGAAGATGAAGAGGGACTGGTGCGTCAGGGTATTGTTTGGCAAGCTTTTGTGCCTTGCCCATTGCATTGGAAGTTGCCCGAGATTTTTCAGATTTTGCCAGTGCAGTGGCAACATGAAACAGAATATAATTTGATTCTGGCATCCCAACACGCTCAACTGCCTGGAAGGCATTCAACGCTAACCCAAGTGCACCATTGCCTGCGAGTCCAATATCTTCCGAAGCAAAAATAACCATACGGCGAGCAATGAATTTCGGATCTTCACCAGCATCTAGCATGCGCGCTAGGTAGTATAACGTAGCATCAACGTTGCTACCGCGCATACTTTTAATGAAGGCCGAGATAACGTTATAGTGCATGTCGCCCTTTTTATCGTAGCCAGGAACTTTCTTTTGGGCAGCAGTTTTCACCACTTCAACATCCACTTTTTTAGCCATGTTTAAGGCGAGTTCAAGATTTCCCAGAGCAACCCGCGCATCACCACCAGAAAGTTCAGCAATATAGTCGAGCGCTTCGTCGGATACGCGTTTTGTGGCTTTTTCCGCTTCGGCGGCATGCTTAAGAATCGTAATAATATCCGGTTTAGTAAGGGGTTCTAGAACCAATACACGGCTACGACTTAAAAGTGGGGTGATAACTTCAAAGCTCGGGTTTTCAGTCGTTGCTCCGATTAACGTAATAAGCCCAGATTCAACATGCGGCAAAAACGCGTCTTGTTGAGCCTTGTTAAAACGGTGAATTTCATCAACAAAGAGTACCGTGCGAAGTTGCAGGTTCCAATTTTGTCGGGCGTGTTCGACAATTCGTTCAACATCTTTTTTACCGCTAGTGACCGCGGAAATTTCAATAAACTCAGCCTCTACCTCACGGGCAATTACGCGAGCTAAAGTTGTTTTTCCGCTGCCGGGAGGGCCCCATAAAATAAGGCTCACGGGTTCGCGGTTTTTAACAATTTGCCGAAGGATTTCTTTGTCACCTAACAAATGAGACTGACCGACAACTTCATCAAGAGTTTGCGGACGCATACGTTCAGCTAGGGGAATACCTCGGGTCATATGACTATTATACCCCTAAGGACGCTTGATATGGTTTAACCAAGATATGCGATAAAAAACATAGTTGTGTAAACATGACCACTATGGTTAAATAGACTGCATAAGCTATATCTAAAAGCTAAATAAAAATTGGAAAAGACGAATCAAGGTACAATTATGAAAACCGTCGCATCGTTCAACCGTTCAAAACTCTTAGCTGGATCACTCTCACTCGGTTTGTTGGCTGTTTTAGTATTTCCACTTACCGTCGAGGCTCTTACACAAACAACAACCATTAGCTCAACACTGAGCTCTGTTATTAACGTTTTCTCAACTTCTGGTACCGTAAACTTGAATGCAACCCCTACCGGCACGGGTGTGCAAACCACTGCAAGTGATACCATCACCATAAGTACCAACGACTCAGCCGGATACACGTTAACGCTTAATGAAACAACAGGTGCATCTGCGCTTACATCTGGAGGTAATACAATACCTGCTATTACGGGAAGTACCTTTGCTTCACCAGTTGCTTTAACGGCTAATACTTGGGGGTATCGCGTGGATGGTGCTGGTGGTTTTGGCGCTGGTCCAACTTCGTCTTTGAGTAGCGCGGCAATTGGTGCTGTTAAATACGCTCCCGTACCTGCTACTGCTTCACCGCAAACTATTAAAACAACGGCAACGACCGCCTCGAACGACACAACGGCTGTTTGGTATAGCGTTGCTGTTAATACCTCAACCCCTACTGGCACCTATACCAATAGCGTCACTTATACTGCAACCGCTAATTAGAACTATGGCATACAATTTTTCATTGAAACGAACCACCTGGCTGGTGAGTTTTGTGGCCGTATTTGTTTCAGTAGCCTTATTAAGTGGAGCGTCCGCTCATGCTCAAGCAAACACTTCTCAAAATATTACGATGTCCCCGGCATCTACCTTGCTTTCTATAAAACCCGGAGCAAGTATTCAAAAAAGTTTTCAAATTCTGAATAATGGGGGAGATTCCTTTAGTGTTGCGACGAGTGTCTCTCCATATTTTGTAACAGGCCTTGAGTATACTCCGCAATTTAACCAGTTACCGGGTACGACTCAGACATCATCATGGATAAAAATACTTAACCCGAATACAACGGTAGCACCGCAAAAATCAACCACTATTAATTATACGGTTACCGTCCCAGCAGGAACTGCGCCAGGTGGATATTATGCGGTATTATTTGCCGAGACTCAGCCTACAGATTCGAATGAAAACAATGGAGTTATTGCACGTAATCGAGTAGGAAATATCTTGTATATTACAGTTGAAGGTCCGGTAACGATGAGCGGAGACGTGAAAGCTGAATCTTTGGGGGGTTTTAGGTATCAGCCATCCATTCCTTTAGGAGTGATAGTGACTAATACTGGTGGAATTCACTTCCAAACTACCGTCACAGCAAGGGTTAAAAGTTTTATGGGAAAACAGATTTATAGCACAACCCTTGATCGCTATGTTTTGCCTCAAACCGAGCGCAAAATTGCAATTGACTGGGCGCCCACATCACCTATAGGATTTTATACCGTTAGTAGAAGTGCGAACGTAGCCGGGACCGAGCGCACTCTTCCTGATGAACGATTTATATATATTCAGCCATGGGTTATAGTGGTCATAGTTGCACTTGCCCTATCAGCCGTCCTCTTTTTCTTAACTCGAGCATCGGCTCGTCGAAAGAATCACCCAGCAAAACAAGTCAAAAAATAAGAAAGCGAGGGTTGTCTATGATTTTTCAAATAGATGCTAAGAAAAAAACCTACTTTCGTTTTGTTGGACTATACGTTCTTGGCGTATTGACTATTGTGTTTATGGCGATATCTCCTACCCAGGGCATAGGATATGGCAAAGGATTGTATGGTACCTGTCAATTTGGTACTTGTAGTATTACTCTTTCTACCTCGGGAACGATAACGCCGAATATTACACCCGGGGTAAGCACCACCTGTACGGTAGTGAGTGACCAGGTGTCCGTCCAAACAGGGGCAAGTACAGGGTATACATTGCAAGTTAGTGATTCGGATAGTGATACTAGCCTTAATAGGAGCGGTGGGGGTGCTATTACCGCCATATCGGGTACTCGAAGCTCGCCAGCAACCCTCTCGTCAAGCAAATGGGGATATCGGGTAGATAGCATTGCAGGGTTCGGTGCAGGTCCTACGAGTGCTGTTTCGAATGTATCAGTACCTTCGGTTCAATTTGCAGGCATACCGGCTCTTGGTTCTCCTGACACAGTAGCAACCACAAGCTCGGCGGCCCCAGTCGCCCAAATTACGCCGGTTTGGTATGGTGTTTGTACAGATCCGTCTGTTCCCTCTGGAGCATATACCGATACGGTCACTTATACAGCCCTGACGAATTAAAAATCACCGAGCTTGTCAGAACGCCCCACCTCTAGTAAAATAGATGAAGTTCGATTTACCATGGCTCTTTAGCTCAGTGGTAGAGCAGAGGCCTGAAGAGCCTTGTGTCCCCAGTTCAAATCTGGGAGGAGCCACCAAAGAAATATCCTCATCATTCGATGGGGATATTTCTTTTTTAGAAGAAAGGCTAGCGAGCAAGTAGATGCAGTCGGTCACCATGGCGCCGTTTCGTAGCGAGAATGGCGGCGACTGTCCAAGCCTGCACTTCTTGCGGGGGCTGTTCAACTCGGTTAGTTCGGTTGTATTTGGTATCAAGCACATCAACTATAAAAGTATTAATTTCAAATTTATTGCCTCCGCGTACGTATTCAGGAAAGCTACCGAGTGTTTCAACGACGGTCAAAATTTTTTGATCAAGATGATCGGCGAATTCCAAAAAGGCTGGCTCTTCGGCATGGCGACGAGCACCTTTGGCAATGTGATGTGTGTCCCAAATCCAAATGCTGCCGTTATGATAGGCGCCTTCACGAAAACGAACTTCGTCGGAAGCGAGAGTACGAATACCGCTAACCGAAAGGAGTTCGGGCGAGCGTAATTGCCGTAATAATGCACTGCGCATGTGAACGGTTTCCTCATCACCACCATCTAGTACGCGTGAATTCAAAAGATGTCCCATATTTGAAGTCCGAATTTTCATTTGGCGGTATTTTCCGCTGTCGTCTCGGTCAAGGCCAAGTACGAAGTAGCCATCTTTATCGTTCGTCCAAAACTTTTCCTTAACAACCTTTTTGATATTTTCAGCCATACTGCGCATATCCTGGGCTTCGTCGACTTTATCGAAAAGCCGTTCATATAAGTCAGCCGCTTCGTGGAGAGCGTCGTGCGCCACAGCTTGGACCTCTACGGAAGCGAGCCCTTGAGTGTGATTCGCAAGTTCGCCATTTTCGTGATGGTAACTATCCCACGAATCTTTCCAAGCTTGGTTGTCCAACCCTCCAGGAATATCTGATTTAAATTCAAGCAAGCCAAGTGAACTGCTGTTGATTCTCGTTCTTAACCAATCGGTGGCGCGTACAAAAGCGGTTGCGATTGTTTGCGTTTCTCCTTTGCGATCGATGTAGGGCGTCGCGAGGAAATCACCCAGCGGGTCATGGTGTGTGCAGTAGGCAGTAATGGTCCGAATAAATTCCGGGGTGGCATCAACTGAACCATAGTATGGCCAATCCCAACCGTCTTCGGCAGTAATCCTTTGGGCGATAGGGTCTTCGGGTGGACGAATCTCGTGAGCGATTCGACCATATTCTTCTTCACGAGCAGCGTTATACATAACACCCTGGGTCTCGGCTAGTTTTAGAATGGTCGTTTCAGCGAGCTTGGGGTAGTATTCAATTAAATCCAAAGCAACTCGTAAAGAATCCCGTCCAAACACAACGCTGTAGAGTTCTTGATAAGAAGGAGTAGGTGAGTCAGATTCAAGGCTTAAAGAGGCAATAGCTGGCCCATGTGCTCCAATCTCTTCACTATTGGGAGCACCAGTAAGCCTGGTCATTTCTCGAAGGCTTGAGAGTTTGGTAAGCGAGCGGCGAGGTGGGGCATAAGTCGCACTGATGAGTTTTTCACCTTCCAGTAGCCAAAAATTGTCTGGCAATTGAGATCCCGGTGAGTGCCCAACCTGGTTATGCTTCATACCCCTATTGTAGAACATATGGTACAATAAAAATACAGTGTGTAAATACCTAAGAGGTCGGCATTTGGGGAGTGCTGCGTAACGGCAATGCGTGTCGCTATCATCGCTCCACCATGGCTTGCTCTACCCGTAAGGGGGTATGGTGGTATTGAACTTGTACTTGAGGGATTGATACGAGAGCTCATCCACCAAGGCGTGGAGGTTGAAGTATTTGGTAATGGTGCACATAAAATGCGAGGAGTTAAAACCCACTCGCTGTACAAAACCGAGCAATTTGAACATATTCATCAGCCCTACTATCAAACCGCACCAATCGTTCAGGCACACCTGACATTTGCGTTAAATAAAATTCGCGAAGATGGCCATTTTGATATTATCCATGACCACAACACTCTTATTGGCCCATCACTTCTTGCCTACGCCTCGCAACTACCAGGCGTTCCACCGGTGTTGCATACGTTCCACGGGCCACCCTTTACTGTTTTGAGTGATCAATCGCAAGATGCTATTAACAACAAAACCCACCTCGAGCAACTGCGCGATATGGGAAATATGTACATGGTATGTATTTCGAATGCCATGTCAAAAAGTGCCCCAAGGTCCATCAAGCCACATCTTTTAAAAGCAGTTCACAATGCAGTCGATGTCAGTCAGTTTCCATTTCAGGAAAAGAAGAAAAATTACTTCATTACACTGGCTCGCTTTACGAAAGAAAAAGGCCAGGCAGTTGCTGCTAAATATGCAGCGCAGCAAAAACAAAAGCTAAAAATGGCAGGAACGATAGCGGGTATTGATAGCAAGAGTAAATTATTGCTGGAACTTTCTAACCCACTTAGTAAATATCGCAGCAACGATGAGTTTCGCTACTACAGTGATGAGGTTTTTAAATATACCATTAAGTACCCATCACTTATTACCTATGCAGGCAACTTGGGCGGTGAACGAAAACTTACATTTATTTCTAACGCCAAAGCCCTATTATTTCCAATTGACTGGGAAGAACCCTTTGGTGTGGCAGTTATAGAAGCCCTGGCTTGCGGAACACCAGTCGTCGCCATGCGACGAGGTGCCATGCCTGAAATTATTGAACACGGCGTAACTGGTTTTTTGGCCGATACCGAAAAGGAATTTGGCGAATACATGAAACGAGTCGACGAAATTGACCCCGCCGCCTGCCGCGCAGACGTCGAACGCCGCTTCGGTGCCAACACCATGGCCCGGGCATACATTGACCGCTACGAAGAAGTCCTCCGTCGTGTAGCCGAAAACACCTAACCCCTTGCCCTAACCACTGTTATTCGGTATAATTCATAAAGCACGCGGGTGTAGCTCAGCTGTTAGAGCGCATCCTTGCCAAGGATGAGGCCCAGGGTTAGAGTCCCTGTACCCGCACCAATAAAAACAGTCCAGCAAAGCTGGGCTATTTTTATTGGTTTGTGCAAAGATACTAACCCTGGGCCGAATCAGAAGAAAATAGCCCAGAAGCCCGGCGAGCTATAGCGAGCTGGGGTTAGAGTCCCTGTACCCTGGCCTTATTCTTTGCTATAGTTTCTAAGGCACTTCTCAGCCGAGAAGCGTTTTTCGTTGGAACGCCTTGGAAAGGGTGAGCACATTGAAAAAGAAGCTAAGAAAGTTTCTAGTTGGACTAAGTACATTTGCACTTGTCCTCGTGGGAGTCTTTGCTGTTGACATGCCGGCCTCAGCAATGACGGTTCAATGCAGTGGTTGGACGGCTTGCCAGACCAGCCCCTACACGGATCACAACTGGAGCACCTATTATACGGGCAGCTACTGGGGTCAAGCCGCAGGGCACAACTGTACGAACTACGTAGCCTACTACGAACAGACTATAAATGGTCAATTATCGTCGAGGCCATCATGGCTCCTGTCTGGAAACAACGCTGACGCGTGGGCTTCCGAGGCCTCCTCGGTTGGCATTACTGTCAATAATACACCTGTTGTTGGTGCGATCGCACAGTGGGGTGATTTCACCTGGAATGGCAACGGTGGTCACGTTGGTATCGTTGAGAGCGTCTCGAACGGTGGCGGAACTATCGTTGTTTCGGAGGACTCGTATTCCTCTGGTCCCTTCGACTGGAGGCAGTTCAACCTGGGCGACGTCAATACCAATTCGGCGATGGGCTGGCCACAGAACTTCATCCATCTCGGTAGCACGGGAGTGACATCGACTAGTACGCAGATGTTCATTCGTGGTGATAATGCTCTCTTTGCTAAGAACAGCATTGGTAATGGTGGCTGGACCCAGGAAACCGACCCTGGTGTTACCAGCATGATCAGCGTAGGCGGTAATACGCAGATGCTCATTGCTACCGATGCCTCGATCTGGGCCAAGAACAGTATTGGTTATGGTGGTTGGACCCAGGAGGTTGGTCCTGGCAATGCCAGTAAGATTGCCGTTAGCTCCACTGGTGTTCAGATGTTCATTCGTGGTGATAATGCTCTCTTTGCTAAGAACAGCATTGGTAATGGTGGCTGGACCCAGGAAACCGACCCCAATACGGCGACTGGAGTTTCTGTAGGGGGTAATACGCAACTGCTCCTTCGTGGTGACGGGGCCGTTTTTGCTAAGAACAGTATTGGAGTGGGTGGTTGGACCCAGGAAACTGACCCTAGTACAGCAACGACAATTGCGGTCAGTTCTACAGGTGTCCAGTTGCTCATTGCTACCGATGCCTCAATCTGGGCCAAGAACAGTATTGGTTATGGTGGTTGGACCCAGGAAGTTGGCCCGGGCAGCGCTACGGCAATTGCAGTGGGCGCAGACGTCCAAATGTTCATTCGAAGTGACGGGGCCGTCTTTGCTAAGAACAGTATTGGCGTAGGTGGCTGGACTCAAGAAGCTGATCCCGGTAATGCAATAGCGATAGCTGCGGGCTAATCACAATATGGGCCGTATCACATCGAGTGATACGGCCCTCTTTAACCTCCCTCTGTTTTTAGCTATCTATCTTTGATATAGTTTCTAAGGCACTTCTCAGCCGAGAAGTGCCTTTCGTTGGAACACCTTTGAAAGGGTGAGTACATTGAAAAAGAAGATAACAGGAAGACGCTTCGGTGTTTTTCTTGCAATAGTAGGGCTGATTTTCGGCTCAGTCGCTATAGCGTCACCAGCATATGCCGATTCGACGCTCTGTACCTCTTCGGGAAGCGACTTCTCTCCGTGTAATACTTCAACGACCTCGTCGCATGGGTATGAGAGTCACTACACCAGCAGCTACTGGAATGCCTTCGGGGGTCACAATTGCACCAACTATGTCGGCTACATGCTGACGCAGAATGGTGATTCAGGTCATGGGGTGGCGATGGGCAATGCAACGCTCTGGGACAATACGATTGCGGCTCATATCAGCTGGGGCTACACCATCAATGGAACACCGGCTGTTGGGTCCATAGCACAGTGGGAAGGTGATGACGCTAATCCGAACAGCTCTCCAGGGCATGTAGCTTACGTCGAAGCGGTAAGCGGCAACACCATCACCGTGTCGGAAGACAATGTGATTCTTGGAGGAGTTCCTAGCTACCGCTGGAGAACAATTACTACCACAGGAGACTGGCCCACTCGATTCCTTCACATCAAAGACGTATCGGGTACTTCAACTGCTGATACAGACTCGGATGGAACTGCAGACGGGGTAGATGTACTACCGACCATTGCTGGACCTGTTAGCAACCGTGGAGTACCTATCCAGACATCCAAGCTTGGTGGAGACTTCAATGGTGATGGAAAGCAAGACATCGCACTGTTCTACTCCTATGCTGGATCCACGACGAATATTTTCGTTCTCTATGGAACGGGTAGCGGAAACTTCGCAAGCCCGTCCCTTGCGTGGAGTTCGGGTACTGGGGGATGGGATTGGAACAATACCAAGCCTGTTGTTGGAGATTTCAATAACGATGGAGTTTCTGACATTGCCGCGTTTTACGGGTATGCCACTGGTCAAGTAAAACTCTGGGTGTTCTCCGGATCAACAACCGGATCGTTCTCGACACCTACGGTCAAGTGGGATTCGGGTACGAACAACTGGGAGTGGAATCGAATTCAGCCGCTGGTCGGGGACTTCAACGGTGATGGAAAGCAAGACGTCACGGTGTTTTACGACTACACCGGGACGAGCCGACTCTTTACGCTACTCGGGGATGGCGCAGGCAACTTCGCTACACCTATCGAATCCTGGTATTCGGGTCTGGGAAACTGGCAATGGCAGAACACCAAGCCAGTAACCGGTGATTTCAATGGTGACGGAAAGACCGATATCATGGTCTTCTATGCCTACAGCGGTGATCAGACCAAGGTCTGGGGCTTCTTCGGCACTTCCACTGCTGTCTTCGCTGATCCTACCGTCCGGTGGGACTCGGGGGCGGGGAACTTGGCGTGGGATCGACTCATCCCGTTCGCAGGTGATTTCAATGGTGACGGAAAGCAGGATCTAGCCATACTATATGGCTACACCGGCTCCACGTCGAAGCTCTTCTCATTCGATGGTGACGGTACCGGATCGTTCCCCTCAGCCTACTTTTCTTGGGCTTCTGGCACCGGAAACTGGGAGTGGTCCAGTACCAAGGCTGTTGTGGGTGACTTCAATGCAGACGGTAAGTCTGACATTGGAGCTTTCTATGGCTACTTCGGTAGCCGCACAGTGGTCTATGAGTTCAACGGATCTTCAACCGGTGCGTTCTCTGGACCAAGTTCCAAGTGGGATTCGGGTGCAGGTGGAATGGACTTGAGTAGGGTCCTACTGCCGTAATCAATTCAAATGGGGCGCATCGCAAGCCAGCGATGCGCCCCTATTAAATTTCTAACTGTTATTATGTTTTCAGCTTATTTGTTTGAAAATAGCCGTCAGTAGTACTGACTTCATGAACGACCTCGGATAATGATTGACAAAACACTGTTTATGCTATACTTAAAGTGCTCATGATTGCATAATAATTGAGTATAAATCAAAATGGTGGGTACAAGATGAGTATAACTGCGTTAGATGTAGCAAATGTATTTCTCAAGCTAACTGAGCCTGAGTCGGGCGACGCTTTGACTAATTTAAAGCTTCAGAAACTTGTTTACTATGCTCAAGGTTTTCATCTTGCACTTTTTGATAAACCATTATTTGCAGAGAAAATTCTACACTGGGATCACGGTCCAGTCGTTCGCGAACTTTACGCTGCATTTAAAGATTTTGGCAGCAATGCTGTTCCCGTTCCTAAAGAGGTTAATCTGGATAAATTTTCAACTGATCAAATTAAATTGATTGAAGAAATTAACAGTGTCTTCGGTCAGTTTTCAGCCTGGAAACTTCGCGATATGACACATGCCGAGTCGCCTTGGTTAAATACAGAAAAGGATGAAGTGATAACGGCAGAGATTTTGACTCCACACTTCAAAACCCTCCTCGTTTAGAGCATATGGGCAATCGAGAAATCAAGAAACCTAAGCTCAATGCCGGAAAACAAATCCGACTATCTGATGAAAGTCTCTTGCGTGATCCATCAATTGATTATCCGGTTTTTTGTTTTCGTTATTTAGATGAGAAATTTGGATTCAATAACTGTAGCACCGAAGACAAAGTTGCTTTGATTGAACGACTAGCAAAGCTCAGTAAATTGAGTTGGAACCAAATAAAACTTTCAAATAGGCATAGCTTTGGTACCGAACAGATTCCTATGAAGCAGATTCAATCCAATCGGCCTTCATTCGTAAGTGATGATGTGAACTCGTTTTTAGCCTTTCGTTTTAATAAGCTTGCTCCGTTCTTGGGTCACAGAAATGGTTCGGTATTTCACATTATTTGGATTGACTCAAAATTTAGCCTTTATGATCATGGATCGAAGTGATTCTCAATAACTCCATCATGTAACTCGCTGCTCTTATCAGCTCAATAAATACCTCTCATACGGAACTGCTAGAATATTTCTCCATCGTACCAGCTCCCCGCTACTTTCGTGTAAAGATTTTTGGGGCGACTGTACCAATAAAATTGCCCCAGCAAAGCCGGGGTTATTTTATTGAGAGCGCCTATATAGCCAAGGCCTACAAGAGTATAATAATAAGTAGACCTATCGAAAGATCGTGTTTAGCTAGGGGGCGTACAGTATGGCAAATGGAGTATGCGATATTGATAATCGAAGGCCAGCTACTCACACTATAAAAGTGAGTCGCGACGGCCGCGAAGTTACTTTAGAATTATGCTCTCTCCACTATAACCAACTACGAGCCCAACAAGCACAAACCTCCCCATTCGAAGCCTTATTCTCTGGTAATGAAAATTTTTTCAGCGACGATTTTCCCAGTTTTGCTTCCCAACTCGGTGCGCCACTTCCTCGTGAGCGAGAAGCTACCGGAATAGAAGAATATATCTCCGACAATACAAAAGAAATTATCCAAAAAGCAGCTGAAACCGCTGTTCAATTCGGTCGTCGTGAAGTAGATACCGAACACCTGCTATATGCATTAGCTGATAGTGAGGTAGTGCAGGAAATCTTTAAGCAGTTTAAGTTGAAAAGCGAAGATATAAAAAGCTACATTGACGTCAATGCTCCCAAGGATGAGTCAGGGCCAATAGACGAAAATACTGTTGAAGTAACCGTTTCACCGCGCGTCAAACAAGTACTAGAACAAGCTTTTACGAGTTCCCGCCAGCTGGGGCATAGTTATGTTGGTCCAGAGCATTTGCTGGTTGGGCTGCTTCAGGAAGATGAAGGATTGGCTGGCGATATTTTACGTAAATATGGTTTGACGCCAGAAAGCCTCCGTCAAAAAATTGTCAAAGTCGTGGGTAAGGGAGCCGAGGAAGGCCGCGTCGAGTCTCAGTCGACGACGCCTCAACTAGACAAATATTCTCGTGATCTTTCCGAACTGGCACGGCAAGGCAAACTCGACCCTGTTATTGGTCGCTCTGATGAAATTGGCTCTACGATTGAAATACTAGCTCGCCGAACTAAAAATAACCCCGTTTTAATTGGTGAGCCGGGTGTTGGTAAGACCGCCATTGCTGAAGGCTTAGCACAACGAATTCATAATGGCCGGGTCCCGCAAGTGTTGCAGGATAAGCGAGTGGTTGAAGTTAATTTGAACGATTTAGTGGCTGGAAGCAAGTATAGGGGCGAATTTGAGGAACGCATAAAAGCCGTATTGGACGAGATCATTGCCCACCAAGACGAACTGATTATATTTATAGACGAACTCCATACTGTCGTTGGGGCTGGTCAAGGCGGCGGAGAAGGTGGACTCGACGTCAGCAATATAATTAAACCAAGTTTAGCTCGCGGCGAACTTCATTTAATTGGTGCGACGACACTCAATGAATATCAAAAATATATTGAAAAAGACGCCGCATTAGAACGCCGTTTCCAGCCGGTATTAGTACCCGAGCCAACAGTCGATGAAACCATTGAAATACTACGCGGTTTAAGGGATAGGTACGAGGCGCATCATAAAGTTAAAATTTCCGACGAGGCTATCGTGGCGGCGGCTGAACTTTCTGATCGCTACATTGCCAACCGCTTTTTACCCGACAAGGCCATAGACCTAATAGATCAAGCAGCCTCCCGGGTTCGTATTGGCGTAGATACGCTGGACCAAGAGCTAGCTGAAATGGAAGATGATATTCGGCGCTTAAAAAGAGAGCGGGAATATGCCGTTAACCACAAAGAAATGGATAAAGCCAAAGACCTCGAGCAACGTATTAAAAAGTTTGAAGATAAAAAAGATGCTTCAACTGACCGCTGGCAAAACCAACGCGGCGTGACTTCCAAGTCTGTTCTCGTTGAACATATTGCTCAAGTTGTTTCGTCGATTACTGGCATACCTGTAGCGGAACTCACTCAAGAAGAAAAAGAAAAACTCTTGAAACTTGAGCAACGGTTACATGAACGGGTTATTGGTCAAGATGAAGCCGTAGAAGCAGTCGCTGATGCCGTTCGCATGTCACGAGCGGGCCTTTCGGAAGGAAGCCGACCAATCGCTACCTTACTGTTTTTGGGGCCAACAGGCGTAGGTAAAACGGAATTAGCTAAGGCATTGGCATATACAGTGTTTGGTGATGAAGACGCGCTGATTAGGATTGATATGAGTGAATATATGGAAAGGCATAGCGTTGCTCGTTTAATTGGTGCGCCACCGGGGTATGTTGGGTATGATGAAGGTGGTCAATTAACCGAACGTGTCCGACGTAAACCATATAGCGTCTTACTGTTAGACGAAATAGAAAAAGCCCACCCGGATGTTCATAATATATTGTTGCAAGTTTTTGACGATGGGCGATTAACCGACGGCAAAGGACGCGTCATCGATTTTACTAATACTATAATCATTGCAACTTCCAATATAGGAGCCAGCCTGATCGCTCAAAATTTGGTGGTCAAAAAAGTGGAGCGAAAATCGTATAGTGAATTAAAAGATGAATTAATGGAAGTGTTACGGCAACATTTCCGACCGGAATTTTTAAATCGAATTGACGAAATTATTATCTTTGAATCATTAGATAAAGAGCAAATTGAAGAAATTGTTCATTTGCAACTTGAAAAGGTAAAACGAATAGCTCGTGGGCAAGGCATCGAACTTACCTTTGATAAATCGGTTGTTAAGCAGTTAGCAAAAATAGGGTATCTGCCGGAATATGGTGCTCGCGAACTCCGTCGGCAAATTAAGAATGAGATAGAAAATCGTCTGGCCAAAGAAATTCTTAAGGGAGCAATTAGTGATGGTAGTGTCGTGACGGTTTCGTATGACCCTAAAAAGGGTATGGAGTTTATACCTGTTAAATTAGAGGCTGCAACGAAAACATAAGCTTGCTAACCCATTACCCTATTTCCTCCTTATGCTTGCAAAACCCCCTCAAATCCTTCATAACTAATCTCAGTCATCTTAAACGGTGTAGAAGCCTGAACTCCATAATGAGCTTAGACTCCTGCACCGTGCAGGCTCAGTAGAAATCCTACTGAAAATGAGAGGTGAAGCACATGGCATCAGGCCTTCTTCTTGGTTCAACGGTGCAACTGACCGTCACAAGAGCCGAAGACCCGTCGCGTATCATCGCGGCACTCGAGCGAGAGGACGTCTCGTTCTTTCCACGAATCTCCCAGAACGAACCCGAGACCCTCCTTGAAATCGAGGGCTGTCTCTACATCGGCGAGGAAGAGATCCTCGCCGCAATCGAAAGCCTGGAGGAAGGTGAGCGATGAACTTGCAAGATCCCATAATGGTCGAAACTGTGCTCACTTTTGTGACGCCGTTTCTCGAAGTCTTCCTGTTCGCGGGATTTGCTTTGATTAGCAGCGGCTTGATTGGTTTGGGCAGCGAACACTTCTTCGAAGACCAGAAGAAAGTCAAAGGGGTGGCGTTACTGATTGCAGGAAGTGTTGCGGTCTACGCCGCAGCTATCTGCTTCATAACTCTCTTTATATCTTCTTTGAGTCAGGTTTATCCGACCTACCTCACTCTGTTTGTTCAGCCTGCTCCAATCCTGATCGAAGCCGCCATTACAACTGTCATCGTACTCACCATTGTTCTCGGAATCGAGATCCGGTATGAGCGTCCGGCAAAATGAGCGTTCCACCGCTCCTTGCCCGCAACTCCGGCAGAGCGGGAACCACTTCGAAAGTTGTGGTTCCCGCCGCCCGAGTTGGGGGCTTTTTTAAATTGGTTTGTATAAAAATGGTAACCCTGGGCTGAATCACAAAAAATATACAAACACATATAATTGACAAAATAAAATAAACTGATATTATACATAAACTAAGTTAACTAACTTGGAACTATTCAGTTTCTAAGATAGATTGTGAGTACGGAAGGTCAAACGACATGATCCAAGTAAAACTTCGCCGCAAATTAGCACCCTTGATTGCAGTTATTACAGGTGGAGTCATACTCACCGGTTTAGCCTTACTCATTCCAAACCTCAGTACATATGCTCAAACAACTCCAACCAGCCAAAGCAGTGACGCTGAAGCTGCTGAGCATGCCGCCACTGATTTAGTAGGGACGCCTATAAGTGTTATTGAAAAAGAAACCGCTGCAAACAAAGCTAAACTCACGCAACAACAAGGGTTTGTACCTGGGGCAGCTCGTACGAACAAAATTGGTAGTGCACAAGCTACGGTTGCTCCGTTCGCCGTTTCAACTGATCCGGGAGTTTCGGGTCGCTGGAGTTCGGTGATTAACACCCAAGTTGTACCAGTGTTTCAGGCAGTCCTACCCGACGGCAAAGTTCTCATGTGGGATTCAGTAGGCGACAACGCAACCGAAACGTACCCTAACCAAACATTTACTCGCGCCATGGTGTGGAATCCGGCCGACAACACGTTTGTCAGGGTCGATGTGCAGGGAGTCAATATTTTTTGTTCTGGTTTTGCACATTTGGCAAATGGTAACATCCTGGTTGCCGGTGGCAACAAAGACGCCAGCCTAAACGGTCTTGTACAGACGCATATATTCAACTGGCAAACGAAGACATGGAGCCAGGGTCCGAATATGGCCGCTGGTCGCTGGTACCCCTCTGTTGCAGAAATGGCGAACGGCGAAGCAGTTATAGTGGGTGGTGGTGCCGCAACGCCTGAAGTATACCAAACCAATGGTACAATCCGCGCGCTCACAAACCTTACGGACACTGTTTATGGTGGTAGAGTTTACCCATGGTTGCTTTCTCGCCCTGACACTTTGCTCGCTATGATGGGCCCTTACACGGCCAATCATACAGCCGATGTTGCGGGCATTGGTGCTGTGACGAGCACCACTACACGCGATAGCATTTTTAGAGATTATGGCACCTTTGCCCCCTATGATGTTGGCCGGGTGTTGGTAACGGGAGGTGGAAACATCACAGAGGGTGGACAGGCTAACGTGCCTACAAAAACCGCGCTGGTACTTAATGAAAATACGGGCCTTAGTCAACCAGCAAGTCCTACTGGATCAATGTCAGTTGGACGACGACAGGTAAATGCTACTGTTTTGGCGGATGGCTCAGTTTTGGCGACAGGTGGCGAAACCAGTGCAGCAACATCTACCTTGGTAGATCTTAATCATGCTGTAACTTCAGCTGAGCGTTGGGACCCTGCAACTGGACAGTGGCAAGTTTTGTCGAGCGCTAGCCGCATTAGACAATATCACTCAACTGCAGCCTTGCTCCCTGATGGCCGTGTGTTAACTGGTGGCGGTGGGATATGTGGTACTTGCACGACTGTGGGCTATTTGGAAAAGAACATTGAATACTTCTCACCACCGTATTTGTATAAAAAAGATGGCAGTGGAACACTAGCAAATCGGCCAGTTATTGGCAGTACCCCAGCTGTTATACCAGCAAACTTGGCTTTTACCATGACCGTTCAGGGTAGTAATAGTTCATTTAAAAAAATTGCATTGGTAGGTTTTAGTGATGTTACGCACGACGTTAACCAAGGCCAGCGTTACATACCACTCAATTACACCATCACGAGTGTTACTAATGGCACGCTCACTAATGTAACGATAAAGGGGCCGACAACAGGGAATGTTATGACCCCCGGCTATTACATGCTGTTTGTCGTCGACAATAATGGGGTTCCTTCGATAGCTAAAACTGTGCAAGTTACCGCAGCGCCCAAGCCAGTATTGTCGCCACTGCAAAATGCCCTCTCAGGTAAGTGTATGGATGTGCCTCAGGCCTCTACTGTTAAAGGAACGTACCTATGGGCATACACCTGCAATACTAGCGCAGCCCAAGCTTTGAGCCGGACCGACTACGACCATTCAATCCGTGTGCTTGGTAATTGTCTTGATGTGCCTACCCAGAACTTCGTCTCTGGCCAAAGAATCTGGGACTACACTTGTAATGGCACTCTTGCGCAACAATGGCAATTTAACTCGGATGGCACAATTCGCCCTATTGCTGCGCCCACTTTGTGCTTAGCTGTAACTTCAATCGATATTAAAACATCACTGCTGCTTGCGACATGTAACGGGAGCGGCTTACAAAAATGGAACGTCCAAGTAGTTCCTGCTCCAAAACCCAATATGTCAGCAGTTAAAAATGTACTTACAGGTCAATGTATAGATGTGCCTCAGGCTTCCACTGCTAAGGGTACCTATTTGTGGAACTACGCCTGTAACGGTACCGTTGCTCAAGCGCTGACTCGTATTGACTACGACCATTCAATCCGTGTGCTTGGTAATTGTCTTGATGTGCCTAACCAAAACTTCGCCTCCGGCCAAAGAATCTGGGACTACACTTGTAACGGTTCTGTCGCGCAGCGATGGCAATTTAACTCGGATGGCACAATTCGCCCTATTGCTGCGCCCACTTTGTGCTTAGCTCCAGCTTCTACGATAAGCTTAGCTTCGCTAATACTACAGGGTTGTAACGCTAGCGCCATTCAAAAATGGGCCTGGTAGCCTGACCCCTGTTAACTTGACGAACATATCCAAAATACGCGTATAATTAGATATGGCATATAGGTTCAAGGAACAATACGGTGCCGTACTGAAGAAAAGGGAAGCGCTTCGTAACGCCGAGGCTTTCAGTGACCCCGATGAACCTGGTTCAAAAGTTTCCATACTCGTTCCTTTTATGGAAGAATTAGTCGTTGAACAAGACTTAGATAGTCGTGAAAATTTCGAAAATCAAACCAACCGATTAGTTGATTATTACACCGCGCGTGGCCAAAACCCATACCCAATTATGGGTGCAAAACGGGAAGATTTTGAGCGGGTACTTGCCGATAAATCTATCTCAACCGTAGTCACGGCAGGCTTCGGTAATTTTTCAGCAATTGCGGTATCTCTATCAGATGAAGGAAAGCAACCTTTTCGCTACGGCTATCTGGACTGGCTTCACTTAGCTGGTATGGCAACGCACCTAAAACTTGGCAAATTTGTGGTACTGCAATGCGGAGGATACTATAGGCAATTCAACCCGCCACTTGCGTCTGGTGTGCAAAGCTCGTATCGGGATATAATTGCACCACTCGGAAAAGGAAGGTATGCCACAGGTGATTGGGAAGAAGAGACCGAGTCAGCAACAACTAAGGATGAACTTACTTACGAAGAGGTCCGCGAGCTATATCCAATGCGTAAAAGACAGGGCATACCCGATGCAGCCGATGCAGCCTACGTTGCTTTACGTGGAATACGTGAACAAATGAGGAACCCTGACTTCCCAAGGCCAGAAAAGATACCATACCCAGACGAAATGCGGCAGTTCCTGGCACGATGAATCGAGAAGAACTTTAAGGAATAGTTAAACAAATTTCGCTACACTAAAAAGAGTACAAATCTCTAACTAAGGAGGAAACATGGCAAACGTTCCAAACGTAACGTTAAACAATGGGGTAGAAATGCCAATCCTCGGTTTTGGCGTCTATCAGATAACAGACCAAGAAGAGTGTGAACGAAGCGTTCTCGCTGCACTCGAAGCTGGCTATCGACTCATTGATACCGCCACTGCCTATGGCAATGAAGAGGCAGTTGGGCGCGCAATCAAAAAAAGCGGCATTCCGCGCGAAGAACTTTTTATTACGAGTAAACTTTGGGTAAGTCACTTTAGTGAAGAAAAAGCCTACGAAGGGATCAACGCATCACTTGAGCGACTAGGGCTCGACTATGTCGATCTGTATCTTATTCACCAACCATTTGGTGACGTTCATGGCGCATGGCGCGGACTTGAAAAAGCCTACAAAGAGGGCAAGGCCAAAGCAATTGGTGTTAGCAACTTCTATCCGGATCGTGTCATGGACATGATTGTTACGGATGAAATTGTGCCAGCAGTTAATCAAGTCGAAGTGAACCCTTTCTACCAGCGCGAAGACGAGCATAAATTCCTTGAAGCCAATAACGTTCAGATGGAATCATGGGCATCATTTGCACAAGGACGAAGCGGACTCTTTACGAATGAAGTTTTAGCTGAAATCGGCAAGAAATACGACAAATCAGTTGCGCAGGTGGTACTTCGTTGGCTTATTCAACGAAACATTGTGGTCATTCCGAAGTCAGTAACGAAGGAGCGAATCATTGAAAACTTCGACGTCTTTGATTTCGAGCTCACCGACGAGGATATGAAGCAAATCGCAACCCTCGATAAAAACGAAAGCAGCTTTTTCTCGCATCGTGACCCTGAATGGGTGAAGCGAATTATGAGTCGCCGATAAGTAATGTGGCTAGGGTTTGGTCAATAATATGTAGTAAATTTGATGAGATTGACAACGGCGTATAATAAGGATAGATATAAGTGGAGGTATATGTTCCATGCGCAAAATAATTGTCTTATCATTTATTACTCTCGATGGTGTGATGCAAGCACCTGGCGGGCCAGAGGAAGATCCTTCTGGCGGGTTTGAATATGG
>OUML01000001.1_pt1 | contig 24583 bp, 22 predicted proteins | sample 1690991 | NCBI WGS metagenome assembly OUML01 (sample SAMEA3914864, study PRJEB12502) | metagenome | biome: forest; material: soil | place: USA | collected 2012-03-12 | depth 0.3 m | reverse complement strand
ATTTGAGCAGCACCAGTAATCATGTTCTTTACGTAGTCGGCGTGCCCTGGCATGTCAACGTGTGCGTAGTGACGGTTTTCTGATTCGTACTCTTGGTGAGAGGTAGCAATGGTAATACCACGTGCACGCTCTTCAGGTGCGTTGTCAATTTGTGCGTAGTCAACTTTTTTGTTGACGTCGCTAGGAAGGCGCTTTGCCAACACACTAGTAATAGCTGCGGTTAAAGTAGTCTTTCCGTGGTCAACGTGGCCCATAGTACCAACGTTAACGTGAGGCTTTGTTCGATCGAAATCTGCCATGTAGTTAGTTCTCCTTAGTTTGTTCTCGTTATTTTGCGCATAAGAGCAATAAGCTCCACGACGTATAAGGTAGATTATAGCGTGTTTTGGGGCACGAGTAAAGAGTTATTTATGAGACTCGCTGCATGTCGACCTGCCAAATATCTGGAGATTCTATGTACTTAGCTTGAAGTTTTTGTTGAAGACGCCTGAAACGGCTATTAGTATCTTTTTCGGAATGTACCAGCGTTGAAAGTTCTTCAAGCCGTTGAAAATCTTTATCGGTAAAGCAGGACTGCATCCTCTCGACAATCTCGCCCATAAATAATTCGAGTGTTTCATATGCCAGCCAGACAAGACGTGGCGATACATCTGAACCGTGAACGAGCCTGCACCGAACTTGATACCAAAATTCAATCAGTCCTCGCCAATCTTCTACACCTTGGATTACACCCTTCCAAAGAGGGCTCTGAGAAAAAGGCGTCTCAGACGTAAGAGTCGATAATCGTTCAAGGTAAATTTTTAAATTTGGCATCGTACGGCCCTTACAATAATCATCCCAAATAATAAAACGCTTCTTTAATGTACTTATTGCTTCCCTATCGTTTGTACTGCCCGTAACTTGCCGATACCAGGCATTATATGCGATATAAAGCTTAATATAATGTTCCGTGTAATCAATTTGAGCCTTTTTGTACCACCTGTAAATATGCTTAATGTCATCAGGCGGAGTATGGATTTTTTTATTCATAACGTACCTCTTGAATACTGTATTCACCAGCTTTACCTACCAAAACAAACGATTTCACAGGTATAGATAGGTGTGCCGCGGTATGGTATGCATCGTGAGCAATGGCCAGTTCTGCCATTGATGGGTCGAGTGATTGGTTTTCATAGCCTAGTACAATGCGAACACTCACCGCTGATTGAGCAAGGGCTTCCGTAAACAATATACGCACCGCCTTAGCACCATCGTCAGCAGAATGAATAGTTTGGGACCGATCATCAATTAAGCGCCCAGCTCCATCGAAAAAAGCATAAAGAAGCGTTTGCTTATGCGACATTCTAACATCGGCATACAAATCACTCAGGATCTCAATATACGAAGTTTCACTACTATCGTCTTGATGCTCAAGCCTAAGTGCTAATTCAAATGAAGCTATTATTTGGCTTGCCTTCACCGACCCTATGCCTTGAATGGGGATAAAGTCCTCAAGACCTACCTGTATACCTTTCAACTGTAAGACTTTATTAACCTTTCGGGCAATTTTTGCCACCGGCATGCCAGCAGTCCCACTTCCAATAATGACTTGTAAAAGCTCACTTTGAGAAAGCGCCGACACACCTTTTTGCTGCATCTTTTCTCGAGGTAGTTCGTAACTAAAAGTCTTCATACTTTTAGTGTAAATAAATATTCTTAAGTAATTCTAAACTTGAGAGATATTTTAAAATATATACTGATTACCCAATGGGCGGAGGAATAATGATTCAGTTGGTACATTACGATCAGTCGTCGTCCCGTCACCAATCTGTCCAGACCCATTATAGCCCCAGCAAAAAGTACGCCCATCGGTAATGACGGCACATCCGCGGTTCGATCCAGCACCAATCGAGACGACGTTTGAGGCGGTGAGTTTTCCGCTCTGTTGTGCAACCGCAACTGGGGTTGAGCGGTTTGTATTACTCGCATCCCCTACCTGTCCATATGTATTGAGACCCCAACAATAATCTCCTCCACTGGCAAGTGCGCAGCTATGATTAAGCCCAACTTTTACGTCAGTGATTGTTTTTCCATTTAATACCCCGCTCGCTGTTACCGCGACTGGCACCGAGCTATTCGTGGTGCTGTTGTTACCAAGTTGGCCGTATGAATTGTCTCCCCAGCAATATAAATTTCCACTTGCCAATGCGCACACGTGTGAATAGGGCGGTCCTATTGAGGGCGAATATCCATCTTGGCTAATTGCGGTAACTGTCTTTCCGTTCAGTACACCGGTATCAATGACCTTTGTTGGAACGGTGCGGTTCTGATTTGGGTTTCCGCTCGTACCATCACCAACTGACCCCGCATAGTTATACCCCCAACAATATGCTTTGCCGGTCGAAATAATGGCACACATCGTCGCCCCTCGGCTTCCACTGGTTGAAAGTGTAGTAGCGCTATAAGCCGTTGGAAGTGTCGTTGCAGTATTGGAAGCGGTCACTAATGTAGGGGTATTTGTATAGCCACTTGTCGTATTGAGGCCCGTTACACCGTAGTTGTTATTACCCCAACAATATATTTTTCCTCCAGCAATCGCACAGCTTGCATCATTTGTACCACCAATATCTGTAATGGTCTTACCAGCAAGCGCACCCCCTACTTGAACAGGGACTGGAGAATCAGTCGTATTTCCCTGTCCGAGTTCGCCCTTATAGTTATAGCCCCAACAATACATCAGCCCATCATCACTCAGCGCACAGCTATGGTATTGGGCAACGAATATTTTAACAATTTTTTTACCTGCAAGCACTCCAGCGTCTTGGCGAACTTTTACCGGTATGAGACTATCGACCGAAGAAGAGGAGTCAATATTACCAGATCCTATATATAGCCCATTTCCCAATTGTCCATACGCATTATAGCCCCAACAATACACATTAGAGCTTACGATTGCGCAGGTACGGTTTGTTCCACTTACGGACATTTGTCCAGAAATATCAGTTGGCCAAGTGATTACCTTCTTCCTTATCGAAGTAAGTGTTCTGGAAACACCCCCACTTGAATTCAATATATCAACATAACCCTGGGCTGAAATTTGCGCACTAAACTGATATGTATAATCGAGGTCACCAACCACAAAATAAGAGCGCACGTTACTATTGCTATACACATAGGCATTACTGGGATAAGAATTCGTGCCATTGCAATCGCTGTTTGGCGTCAGGTTACTTTTGCCCGCCGCCGGACCCCAGGTTTGAGTATGGGAAGACAAGCTCAAACAAGCTGTCGCATATGCTGTTCCTGCCTCGGCCGCCTCATCTGCAAGTTTTTGATATGAGTCCAGAGAATTACCTTTATAGGTTGCTGATGTCAAAACAAGCAAGGCCACTACCACTGCTATGACAGACAGCGAAAGTGTCACTACGGTCGGTAATATAAATCCTCGAATAGTTTTTTTTATATTTTTCATTGATTCACCTTTGTCATTCGTTGCATCATTGTTGTTGTCGCCCCACCACTGTTTGCACTTGCGGTAATTGTCAGATTAATGTAGTCAGCTGAGGTTAAAATAGTTGGATCTGTCGACGCATATGTCGGGTCAATTTGCGTACTGGTTCCATCTGAGCTTATTTGGAAGTAATCAACCGAAAAACCAGTTACATTTGTAGCCAAAACTTCATCATTAGCTTGGCAAGTAGCATCACGAGAACCAACAGCGATATAAGGCGGACAAGATTGCTTTTGCTGTTGCGTATTGCCAGGACAAAGCGCCGATGTTGTATCAGTTAATATTCGGCGATACAGCGTGCCGCTCTTTACAAAAAAGATCGTCATATACACTAATTGCGGCTGGTAAGACATTTGAGTGGTACAGTTAAACGCTACCGTATCCTTAAATACCGGCTGGCGGCCCGTATTAAGTGCATTCACAGTTGTTGCATAGTTCTGGGTAATTAATACGCGGTTCGTGGATGAAGTACCCTTATATGTCCAGGCTTGGGCTCCTGAAGACCCTAAGTCGTTCGGACCATAAGCATCAGTAAACGGACTCGAGATGCCTGTCTGAAAGTCATTTGTAGATATGGCTGCTTCATTTATATAACTCAAGGCCTGGAGAATCATAGTACTTGCCTTGGTTTTATTGTTAGAAAGGTAGGCGTCGTGATAAGTGTTTACAAATAAAGCCGAGAAAACCGGAAAAATAATCCCTACAACAACAATTATTATAATAAGCTCCACAAGTGTAAAACCACGTTGCTTGAAAAGTGTACTTTTAGTAGGTCGAGTATGTTGCATGTACTGCCGTCTTTCCGTATGGGCCATACGTTACCGTCGATTGAATACGGATTGGATACCCCAGGTTTGAGCTACTGCCACCGCATCCGTAAGGGGCAGTTGCTGTAACGGTTTGGGTGACTGGCGAAGGGATTCCACTTACTGGGCTCGTCGATGAGACTAAGGTCATAGCTACTGGGTTTCCACCCGAATATACACATTGAAACCAGGTCGGAGCTTTTCCGTAAGCATAGGTGCGGAGGTTATTAGAGGCTAATAAATCTGCGTTGTTACTAGCAACGACAGACCCGGCAAGTTGAGTTTGAAAAACGTATAACTGCGTTGTAGCAATTATAAATAATGTTCCAATAACAAGCGTGACAAGAACCTCTACAATAGTGAATCCCTTGCTACCCGCCTTTATTCGATTTTCCATTATTGTTGCCTCATGCTATCTACGACAACAGTCGTGTTTGATACTTCAAGTGTATAAAATAGTTTATACCTCACACAAGGGGTTGAGGTACAAAGCGATCCATCAAGGTTTAGGGGCTGGTATATGTACTGGCTTATAGTTGGAGTTTGAGCGCTTCCCGAGGTTGCAATAACAATACTATTGCTCGTTTGGCCGGGGGCAATGTATGCATCATTATCTTCAATCAATGCAGCTATACCCGATGCGCCAATTGAATTTGCAGGGTACGTTGCCCCGGTAGCTAAAGCTTGAGTTTTATAATACCGTTCAAGTGTTTGATAAATAACTCCGATATCAGATGCGCGTTCCGAATCTTGAGCTCGAGATTGGACACCAACAATTGTTCCAAAAGCGATAGCCACAAGAATAGTTAACACACCAATAGTGACGACTAATTCAATAATCGTAAACCCACCCCCAGGAACCTGAGCAGAGACAACGGATGTTGGTCGAAGCATAGTATACTTCTGTTCTCCTTTTGAAGTTGATTATAATTTAAGCGTGTAATAAACACAACCGTCTTAGCCCCTTAGATGATCGACCTAAATAACAAAGCCAGAAGATCGACGTATAATAGAAATAGTACACGTTAATAAAGGGGGTTTTATGGCAGTAAAGTTAAATGCATATCTATCATTTCGCGATAATGCGCGCGAAGCTATGGAATTTTACAAATCTGTCTTTGGTGGCGAAGTCTACCAGGATACGTTTGATAAGTTTCAGGTCAGTGACGATCCAGCCGAAAATAACAAAATTATGCACGCTTATTTAAAGGCTCCAAACTTGGAACTTATGGCTGCTGATACACCAAACAAAATGGAACATACAGTTGGTGATAACATCAGCCTTTCACTGAGCGGGGGTGATGAAGACGAGGCCGAGCTAAAAGGCTATTGGGAAAAGCTTTCCGGCAGCGGAACTGTAACGATGCCTCTTGAAAAAGCTCCGTGGGGAGCTTGGTTCGGTATGTGTGTCGATAAATTCGGTATTCACTGGATGGTGAATATTGGTGGTATGCAACAGTAGCCGTTTTGACAAAACAAAAACCGCCTCATTGCAGAGGCGGTTTTTTGCTAACTATTTGTTAGTTCGCTTAGCGATGATTTCAGCAGCCACATTAGGTGGTACTTCTTCGTATTGCGCGAGCTCCATAGTTGAAGCGGCACGACCTTGGCTCATTGAACGAATATCGTTTGTGTAACCAAAGAGGTTTGAAAGTGGCACGAATGCACGAACCAACTTAGCACCGCCAGGAATGTCTTCCATAGCGTCAATACGACCACGGCGAGCATTAAGGTCACCAATGATATCACCCATGAAGTCTTCAGGAGTCGATACTTCAACCTTCATAACAGGCTCAAGGATAACAGGCTTCGCCTTTGGAATACCTTCCTTAACAGCAAGAACACCGGCAAGGTTAAAGGCCAATTCACTAGAGTCCACATCGTGGTAGCTACCGTCGTAAAGAGTTGCCTTCACACCGATCATTGGGTAACCAGCAATCACACCACCTTCAAGCGTATCTTTAATACCCTTTTCAACTGGCTTACGGTACTCTTGTGGCACAACACCACCCTTAATTTCGTCAGCCCACTCGAAACCAATACCAGATTCGGTCGGTTCGAAACGGATCCATACGTCACCGTATTGACCACGTCCACCAGATTGCTTAGCGTGCTTACCTTGTGCTTCGGCGGTACCACGAATAGTCTCACGGAAGGCTACTTGAGGCTCACCAACGTTTGCTTCAACGTTAAATTCACGCTTCATACGGTCAACAAGAATTTCGAGGTGAAGCTCACCCATTCCTGACATAATTGTCTGGCCAGTTTCTTCATCAGTGTGAATACGGAAAGTTGGGTCTTCTTCAGCCAAACGTTGAAGGGCAATACCCATCTTTTCTTGGTCAGCTTTCGTTTTAGGCTCAACGGCAATCGATACAGGAGGTTCTGGGAAGTCGATTGACTCAAGTACGATTGGGTTCGAAACATCAGCTAAGGTATGACCAGTAAAGGTGCTCTTAAGACCTACAACAGCTGCAATGTCACCAGCGCCAATCATTTCGATATCTTCACGCTTGTCAGCGTGCATACGGACGATACGGCCAATACGCTCTTTTTCACCAGTAGTGGTATTAAGAACATAACTACCGGCAGTCAATTTACCACTGTAGACACGGACGAAGATTAAACGACCAACAAATGGGTCAGTTGCAATCTTGAAGGCCAAGGCGGCAAGAGGTTCGTTGTCAGCTGGGTGACGTTCAACCATATCACCAGTTTTAGGGTTAGTACCCTGAATTGCTTCAACATCAAGTGGAGATGGAAGGTAGTCATTTACGAGGTCGAGGACCTTTTCAACAATTACACCACGGCCGTCACCACCAGTAACGAGGTAGAAGTCACCAGCAAGAACACGCTTACGAAGAGCACGTTTAAGGTCTTCGATAGAAATTGACTCTTCACCCTCATTCAAGAAACGTTCGAAAAGTTCATCCTCAGCTTCAACCGCTGCTTCAACTAAAAGACTTCGAGCATTCTTAGCTTTTTCAAGGTATTCAGCAGGAATTTCACCAACAACAAGTTCGTGGTCGGTAAAGTCTTTATAAGTGTAGGTTTTCATATCAACGAGGTCGATAACACCGTTAATTTCTTTTTCGAATCCAAGAGGAATATGGATAGGAAGTGCGTGCTTAGAAAGACGCAAGTGAATTGAGTCGAGAGATTTGTAGAAGTCACCACCAATTTGGTTGATCTTGTTGATGAAACAGATACGAGGCACACCGTACTTGTTAGCTTGGCGCCATACAGTTTCAGTTTGAGCTTCAACACCCATCTTACCGTCAAAGACAGTTACAGCACCGTCAAGGACACGCAAAGAACGCTCTACTTCGGCAGTAAAGTCAATGTGACCCGGGGTATCAATGATGTTGATTTTGTGACCCTTCCAGAAGGCAGTAACGGCAGCTGAGGTAATAGTAATACCACGCTCACGCTCTTGAGCCATCCAGTCAGTTGTTGTTTCACCATCGTGAACAGCACCGATCTTGTGGCTAATACCCGTTCGGTACAAAATACCTTCAGTAGTAGTCGTCTTACCGGCGTCGATGTGGGCGATAATACCGATATTTCGGTAATCTTTTAGTGGAACATTCTGTGTTGCCATATATTCTCTCGTTATCTCTTTCTCTCGTATAAATGAGGGTCGTTATTTTTGGCCATAGAAAATAGCGCTTTAGGTACATTATAACAGAATTTGTGGCTAGATACTAGCTGTCATCACCTTGAGTTTCTGATGGGTCATTCACATTGGGAAGCGTAAATTCCATCCCCTCTTCGTCCATTTGATCTGTATAGACGTCCCATGCAGCATACAACGAGACTCCAAACCCACTCATAAAGGTAGACTCGTACTTTGGTGATGCTAAAATATCCATCGACCAATCGCGAAGGGCAACAATAGATTCCGCGTCGAGCTGATTGAGTATTGTCGCTGCCATAGCAGAATAACCGATTTGCTTCCCTCGCGCGGTATCCAGTTCACCCGCCTCAATAAAGCTTTTTTCAGATTCACCCAAAAAAGATGTGCGAATCACAATATCATCATAAGGATGGAATGTCTGGTTTACGTCTGGATACAATGCTTCATTTGCGATATGCCCAAAAATCATTCCCGATAGTGAAATATTTGCAAGCGTATGCCTAGGATCTACATATGTTTTTCCATCGGCTTCCCGTTCTTCAAGTTCAAGGCTGAAGTATGCCGCCGGCTTGAGCATGTTCGTATGAAACGAAAACCAATCTCGTCGGCCATCCCGAATCATTCCAAGAAATGAGTATGCCCCACCCTCCTCTTTGATGTCTTTGTCCAGTCCTTGGATTGCATCGTCATAATCAAGGTTATCTGGAAGTCGAAAATTTTCAGGAAGGTTAGTCATAAAATGGATCTTAACAGACTTACTGAAGAACTCAAGCATAAGTTCTTTATTAGGCGGCTTTTCCAAGCGATTTGTTAGTAAACTGAGGAAGATAATTAATATAGTTTTTCATCGTACGGTATCCGACCTTTTTAGCGACCAGATGAGGTCGGGAGTAGAGGTAATCGGGAATATCAGCTACCACAATACCTTCTTCCTGGAGCGAACGTACTAATTCGACAGTCTCTGAATAATGAGAGAAGTGCCTTGAGAATGATTCTCGTAAAAATTCTTTTCCAACCTGATCCTCGGGGTCTTTTGGAATTACCCTTCCTGTATCAAGCGAATGTTGACGAAGTTGGAATTGCTTAGACGCATAGGTAGTTGAATTCGCCAGTCTAATAAGATTTGCAAACGCTCGATGAGCCAGTAGGTAGGATCGTCGATATTCCTCCATCACGTCGTACGAAGGCATCTTGGGGGCTTCAGTAAAGTCATGCAGTGCATTATGAAATAACCGCGGCATTCGACCCATTAACGCTGGCACTCGTCGAAATACAAATGGTAACTCATTACCACCGTGGACTTCGGGATCATAATCGGCAGAAGGATGATAGAAATGGTGTATATCACCCAATAGCCGATCATCACCATTTCTCCAGTCGTAGTCACCTAGAAAGAGTTCAGTCTTTACATATTCAACCGCTTCATAGGTTTGAACAATTCCCCTATCGTCGACGGGTAATTTAAGCTTTTCAATACCTTCTAAGGGCCGGCCCGTTTCAATATCAAGCCACTTTTCAGGGTCTTTCCACGCATCAAGTGGAGGCAAGTGCGGTGAATAGCGACTATTCAACACAGACTCGCCTTCCATATTAGTCTCCGATCAACTTTCGAGTGTTTGTATTCTTTCCCATTTGCCTTTGTTATACATGAGCACAATGGGGTTTGTAAAGACTATTGTTTATTTTTACGACGAAGTTCTTTGTTATACTCTTCTACCACTGTCCAAGTTGATACAAAATCATCGAATTCTTTAAATGGAATCTTGCATAGTATTAAATCTTTTCTGTTAGCGGCTATGATTGCCCCGAAAAGAACCGGTTCAAGCGCTTCGCCATCACTCGTCTTTTCGAATAGCACCCCTTCTTTACCCACACTTATAAACGCCTGATCGGGAGTGAGGGCTTCCATTTTTACATATTTTAGGTTGCCCTTTTCATTCCTGGCCTGCACTTTAATAGTTCCGCAGGTTTGAAAACAATAGGGAACATGAGGCCCAAGATTTAATATATCTTTCACGAATATTTCGAGGTTCTGTTTTAATTCTTTAACAGCAGTTTTATCCAAGTTTTTAATGGGTACATTAAATGTACGCAAAGCGAGCAGTGCCTCAGCTTCGTCGTCTGTCTCAACTATAGCTTGAAGGATGTCGGCTTTTTCATCGGGGTAGTTTAAGTCCAGCCAATACTCGGCTCGTTTTGGAGTGCGTCCTTCATATTGAATGAACGTATCGTTATTTAAACTAATAATAAAATCGACCCATGATTTTTTACCATTCCCAATAGGGTCATCAATGAGTGCCTTAGAATTTAAAAAGATTTCTTGAGTTGTGTGAATACCTTCTTCATCCAGATGAGTGCTAGCTAAAAGCGCAAAACCACTTGGTTTTGTTTCCTGGTTAATAAACTGGGTATAAGCACTTCTTTCAAGAGAAAGATCATAGATTAAACTATTTGGTACACCATATGCCCAAGCGCTGCCAGATACCCGCATATCTTCAGAGTTAAGCCCCGAAGCTGCCCAGTCATTATTTAAATCATTTATTGACTGTTTCGCTTCTTCTTCACTCATGGGAAATTCTTCAAGATATTCATTCACAAATTTAGCCTTCTTAATAAGCTCTTTTAGCATCGGGTCATCGAGCAATATTTCGATCTGTTCTAGCTGTCTCTCATACTCTTCCATGTCACGATTAAACGCTTCTGCCTCTTTTTTAACAAGCATAATCAATTCAAAATATTTGTAGCATACGTAAATATGTTGTGTTTCTAGCGTCATGGCTGTATATTGAAACCATACACAACCATAATCAGTAAACGGAGAACAGGGATATGCCACGTCTACCGCAACCGGGAAGTGACGCAGGAAACTGGGGTAACATACTCAACGATTTCCTTTCAACGACCCACGATACTAATGGTAATCTGAAGCCTGGAAGCGTTGATACAACGGCTCTTGCAGATAGTTCAGTAACACTTGCAAAAATAGCAATCAGTAGCGCGCCAACAGCTGGTCAAACGCTGAGTTTTGACGGCACAAGCCTATCTTGGACTACCCCAAGCGGTTCAGGTTCAGTTCCTGATGCTACACCATCTGTAAAAGGCCTCGTTCAATTAGCTGGTGATTTAGGTGGTACAGCTGCCGCTCCAACCGTCCCTGGGTTGGCAGCAAAAGCAGACGCTGCCTCTGTTGTTACTATTGCTGGTGTCCAAACAGTTACTGGCGCTAAAAACTTTACGGGTGGTCTTCAATCTGCGGGTGCAGTTGTCGTTACAACTGGTGACGCACGCTTAAGCGACCTTCGAACTCCTGTAGATGGTAGTGTTACTACTGTAAAGCTTGCAAACCTTAACGTTACAGGCGCTAAAATTGCAGACAATACCATTACTGAGCCTAAGTTAGCCGCTTCAAATAGCCCCGCGACTAATCAAATTCTATCTTGGGATGGTACAAACCTTACCTGGGCAACGCCTTCTTCAGGTGACCCTGCTGTTGGTGGTGACCTTAGCGGTACTGCTAGCAATGCCCAAATCGTTGCTGGTGCCGTCGGTGCAGCCGAACTTGCAACTAATGCCGTAACTACCGTTAAAATTACCGACAATGTCATTACTGAGCCAAAGTTAGCTGCTTCAAATACACCTTCGACTAACCAGATTTTATCTTGGGACGGTACAAACCTCACCTGGGTTACTCCAGCATCTGGTGGTGGGGGTAATGTTTGGAATGCGGTTGCAAAATCAGCTAACTACACTGCTGTGAGTGCTGACTTTATCATCTGTGACACTACAACAAGTGGATTCACTATTACACTGCCTGCCCCTACAAACGGCGCATATGTCACTGTTAAGAAGAAGACAAATAACGTTAATGCAGTGCTCGTCGCACCTCCTTCAGGCGTTATTGACGCGGGTTCAAACACTTCATCAACTATTTCTGTAAACAGCTACGGTCAAGTAGCCGATTTCCGTGCAGATGGTAGCGGTTGGCACCAGGTAGGATAAAACTTCTCGAATCAAACAAAAACCCCGCAATAAAGCGGGGTTTTTCGTTGCCTTTGGCTATTAGCCGCGAGCAAAGTGGGCAAACGCGCGGTTTGCTTCAGCCATTTTGTGAGTGTCTTCCTTCTTCTTGAAGGCAGCACCAGTTTCGTTGTAGGCATCAACAATTTCCAAAGCCAAACGTTGTGAGTAAGGGATACCCTTACGGCCACGAGCTGATTGTACTAACCATGAGAAGGCGTAGTGCAATTGGCGGTGACCAGCAACTGGGAATGGAATTTGGTAGTTAGCACCACCAACACGACGAGATTTAACTTCGAAGTTTGGAGAAACGTTCTTCAAAGCTTTTTCGAATACCTCAAGTGGGTTTTCACTATCAAGCTTTTTAGCAGCAGTTTCAAGTGCTTCATAGACAGCACGCTCAGCAACAAGCTTTTTGCCATCTAGCATAGACTTGTTAATAAGGCGTTGAACCAAAATACTTTGGTATTTGCGGTCTGGGTTCAGACGGCGTTGTAGGCTAGCGGTTACTTTACGAGGCATTACTTAGTCTCCTTCTTAGCACCGTACTTAGAACGGCCTTGTTGACGTTTTGCAACACCTTGAAGGTCAAGTGCACCACGAACGATGTGGTAACGAACACCTGGAAGGTCTGGCACACGACCACCACGAACAAGAACAACGGCGTGCTCTTGAAGGTTGTGACCTTCACCACCAATGTAAGCCCAAACTTCGTGACCATTAGTCAAACGAACACGTGCAACCTTACGGAGTGCAGAGTTAGGCTTTTTTGGTGTCTTAGTTGTAACCTTGATACAAACACCACGCTTTAGTGGGGCATCTTGGTTGTAGTAACGCGTTTTAAGCGCGTTGTGGATACGGCCAAGCGCAGGAGACTTACTCTTCTTAGAAGCAGTCTGGCGAGGCTTGCGAACCAATTGATTGATTGTTGGCATTAAAACTCCATCATTAATTAACTTTGAAATACATAATTAGAATGTCGCAATCCATCTGTAGAGCATTTTGTTCTACGATCTTCAACATTCTAACTTCTTTTTACAGATTGAGCTCAGCATGCTCGCCCTGTGTCGTACTTACTATCTCGCGCTTGGTTTGTACACATTCAATTAACCTTGCACGATTCATAAGAGGAAACTCATCTGTTATTATAACAAACTTTAGGGGTTTAGTAAATGCCCTTGTCCCCCAGGTCATACGAAGGCGGAGTGTAGGGTTGAGCAGATTGAAACAACGTCGCAAGCCTCATAACTTCAATCAGTTGAGGCTGAAGGCCGTCTGTTCCAAGGTCTCGTTCCCATTCGTCAAATGTTGCATTCTCTTCCAGTTGATTTCGAACTTCGAGTGCCATTTGCCGCACATCTTCATCCTCGGATTGCTCACATACAGAAAGTTCATCGACAAGTTCATGAGTTTGAATAACACTAAAGTGTGTTTTATCGACATCTTCTGGATCATCTTCAGATGGCGGTAGAGGTGTCAGTGAGCTTCGTTCCAGTCCTTCGCCATCGAGTGAATAAAGATAACCGCCCAAAAAGAGACCTTCATCTGAATGTTCACTCACATTGAGTCCGAAGCTCAGTATGCCTTCCTCATCGTCCTCACGGAACACCAACAAGTGTAAGTATGACCCATCCTGAAAGGGTACTTTTAATGGAGTTTCTGAAATCGTTCTAAAGCCATCTATATCAAGTACATCTTTAGATCGCACACTTTCGGGATATGATGAAATAAGTTCATTACATAATGCCGCGAAGATGTCGTGCGCTTCAATATCGACCATTTCAGGTTTTGCATCTACCTCTTGAGTAGATTGAAACGGTTTAATGAATTCGAGTTTATCACCTGCTTGCATAGAAACTGAGTATAGACCTTTTTATCCTTGGATCAAGCATAACCAGTTTTCTTCAATCAAGAATCCCTAACATTACGGCTGTATCTTGTATGGAATAGAAAAGGCCCGCCTGGACGGTAAAACTCGTGAGAGTTCGGACCTTTCCAGACGGGCTGAGCCCTAACATGCGTAGTACTTGTTGGACTAGTTGTCGCCGCGGAGTTCGATGGCCTGCTTCTGCTCGGCAGTTGCGGGCTCGATGAGCCGGACGTCGCGGATGAGCTGCTGTGCAGCTTCCAGATTCTCGTTCTTTGTCATGATAACCTCCCGGTTGTGGATCAATAGAGAATATAATAATTATAGCATAAACATCATAAAAAAGCAATCCCCCACTCTTTCGAGTGAGGGATTTAGTGCTTTTTTGGAACTAACTAAGCAGCTAGTTCGACGTCTTCAACAATCTCAGATACCACGTCGCCTTCCAATGTATCAAGTGCGAGTGCACTATCAACACCGGTACCAACAGGGATCTTTCGACCGATGATAACGTTTTCCTTAAGTCCGTGTAGACGGTCCATACGGCCACTTACCGCAGCGTTAATCAGCACACGAGTTGTGTCTTGGAATGATGCAGCTGAAAGCCAGCTATCAGACCAGATAGACACCTTAGTGATACCGAGTAGCAATTGAGTAAAGGCGATTTGCTCTTTACCTTCAGCCGCAAGTACGTCGTTAGTTTCAACTACAGCGGCACGTGACACGATGTCACCAGTTACGAAGGTACTGTCACCTGGATCTTCAACCTGAACACGGCTGAACATTTGGCGCACAATGATCTCAAGGTGCTTGTCAGCAACGTCTTGACCTTGTGCAGCGTAGATGCGGAGTACTTCGTTAATGATGTAGCGTTGAGTTGCTTCGATTCCCTTAAGACGCATGAGGTCGTGCAGGTTCAATGAACCGTTTGTTAGGCGGTCACCTGCTTCAACAGCATCACCACTCTTAACAACTAATTGCATTGAGCCAGGAACTTCGTAACGAACTGGTGAGCTTGCAGTCGCTGCAAGAACAACGAATTCGTCAGTGATTTCAACTACACCGTCAAATGGGGCAACGATTGGCTTACTTTCGCTTTCACCAGCCGCAAGAACATCACCAACCTTTACGTTAGCGCCATTCTTAACGTTGGCAGTACGACCTTCGAGAGCGATACGTTCAACGTGGCCAGCTTCAGGAGTAACTTGTACGATGTACTTCTTACCATCTTCCCAAGCTTCAACTAAACCAGTTACTTCAGTGACATATGCCCGACCCTTAGGGTTACGAGCTTCAAACAACTCTTCTACACGAGGCAGACCCTGGGTGATGTCGCTTTCGGCCACACCAGAGGCGTGGAAGGTACGAAGCGTAAGCTGTGTACCAGGCTCACCGACTGACTGGGCAGCGATAACACCTACAGGTTGTGCTTTGGCAACAAGCTTGTTGGTCGACATGTCGATACCATAGCTTCGTTGTGGCACACCACGGAGGTTCTTAGTTGAAAGGACAGATTGGATCTTCGCTTCAGTTACTTCTGAGTCAGCTTCAATCTCACTAGCGATTTCGCGGGTAATGAGCTCGTTTCGCTTTACGTGACCGTTAATGTCTTCAGCGGCGTAACGACCGTAAAGTCGGTTACCAAAGTCGATCATCGTGAGGTCAGTTTCAGAACGGTAGATTGTGAATCCGTCATCATCGTTTTCAGTGTCTTCAACGGTAAATACGTCTTGTGACACGTCAACCAAACGACGAGTAAGGTATCCAGAGTCGGCAGTCTTAAGCGCGGTGTCAATCAGACCCTTACGTGAACCACGAGTGGCAACGAATTGCTCAAGGCTTGAAAGACCCTTCTTGTAGCTTGAACGAATAGGCAACTCAATTTGGCGGTTAGTTGCGTCAACCATGATACCGATCATGGCGCTGGCAAGCATAACGTTCGAGATATCACCACGAGCACCAGAGTTAACCATCACGGATACACTTGTGTCCATATCCTTCAACTTAAGTTGGAGGAATTCAGTAATCTTGTTCACAACACCACGCCATGTAGCAACGGTGAGGTTATAACGTTCATCGTCGGAAATCAAACCTTGGTTATATTGCTCGCTAATGAGCGCTGCTTTAGCGTCACCTTCAGCAATGAACTCGTCGGTTTCAGGGAACTCGATGTAGTCATCTTTACCAGTTGATACAGCAGAGATAGTTGCAAATCGGAAAGCTAACCCCTTCATACGGTCAGCAGTTTGAGCAGTTTGCTCAGCGCCGTATGTTTGGAAGATTTGGTTCAATACTTTCTTAATTTGCTTCTTAGTTTGAACACTGTCGTCGTATGGGAAGTCTTCAGGAAGAATATCGTTAAAGAATACACGACCCAAAGTTGTTACGCGCATTTCGCCCTTCGTTACCAAACGAATTGGAGTTTGAAGTTGGATAACGTGGCTTTCGTAAGCCATTTCAGCTTCGTAAATTGAGCTGTAAGACTTCACTTCCTTAGTTTGAGCACTTGGTTTGTTGTAGGTCAGGTAGTAGTTACCGAGCACGATGTCCTGTGCAATTGAAAGCACTGGCGCACCATCGGCTGGCTTCAACAAGTTAGCAGTTGCGCTCATGAGTTCACGAGCTTCTTGCTGTGCTTGACGGCTCAATGGAAGGTGAACAGCCATCTGGTCACCATCGTAGTCGGCGTTAAATCCGTTGGCTACGAGTGGGTGCAGTTGGATTGCTTTACCTTCAACCAATTTTGGTTTGAAAGCCTGGATAGATAAACGGTGAAGTGATGGTGCACGGTTCAAAAGAACGTATTTACCTTCAATCACAGCGTCGAGGGCGTCCCAAACGATTGCTTCTCCAGCTTCAATCAAACGAGTAGCTGAACGGATATTGTGAGCGTGCTCACCCTTAATCAACCAGCTAATTACGAATGGTTTGAAGAGTTCGAGGGCCATTTGCTTTGGAAGACCACATTCGTCGATCTTCAACTTAGGACCAACCACAATTACAGAACGTCCAGAGTAGTCTACACGCTTACCAAGCAGGTTTTGGCGGAAACGACCTTGCTTACCCTTAAGCATGTCAGAGATTGACTTAAGACGGCGACGACCACCAGTAGCATTAACAGCACGACCACCACGAGCTGCGGAGTTGTCGATCAAAGCATCAACTGCTTCTTGCAACATACGCATTTCGTTTCGGCGAATAACTTCAGGAGCGTTCAGCTCGATCAGCTTCTTCAAACGGTTGTTACGGTTAATCACACGACGGTAAAGATCGTTAAGGTCAGAAGTCGCAAAACGACCACCAGTAAGTTGCACCATAGGACGAAGGTCCGGAGGAATAACAGGAAGAACAGTCAATGCAAGACTTTCAGGCTTAATACCAGCAGATTGCATACCTTCAAGCACCTTCAGGCGCTTCAAAAGCTTCTTCTCACGTTGGCCCTTAGCGCCAGCAACTTCTTCGGTCAGTTCGGCGATAAGAATAGGAAGGTCAATCTCATCAAGGAGAGCCTTCAATGCTTGTCCACCCATACCAACTTCGATTAAGTCTTGGTACTCTTCAGGAAGGTTACGGTAATCAACCTCACTCATGAGTGAGTTCTTTACCAAGCTATCAAGTTGAGCCTTTTTAGCTGTGTAGCTTTCGTTAAGCTCTTCAAGCTCCTTTGTTTGAGCTTCAGCAAGTGCTTTAACATCAGCGTTTTCAGCTTCTGCTTCTTTTTCAAAGCGAATCTTGATGGCAGCACGGCCAGCTTCAGTTTCAGCTTCAAGATCAGCGATGAACTTGTCACGAGATTCTTCATTAGCCTTCAGTACTACGTATGTAGCAAAGTAAGCAATGCGTTCGAGGTTACGAACAGTAATACCAAGTAGCAATGACATTGCTGATGGAGTACCGCGCATAAACCAGATGTGTGCAACAGGTGCAGCTAAGCTAATGTGACCCATACGCTCACGTCGAACGATAGATTTAGTAACCAGGTCACCATTCTTGTCGACAGCGGCTTCGCGTGAACGAACGCCCTTCAACTTAGAATCGTGCGGGTTAATGTCTTTTACTGGACCGAAAATTCGCTCACAGAAAAGTCCATCACGCTCAGGCTTTTGAGTACGGTAGTTAATTGTTTCAGGTTTCGTGACTTCACCGTGACTCCATTTCAAAATGTCGTCAGAACTTGCAACACTTAGGCGAATGGCATCAAAGTCAGCGATGCCGTTGTTGTTTGCGATAACGCGTGACATATTACGCCTCCTCCTTAATTTCTTCTATTTCATCAAGATCCTGAATAGTCAGACCTTCTTCATCTAAATCAGCCATTTCTTCATCAATTTCGTCCAAGATGGCAACTTCATCGTCATCACCATGTACTTCAGATGCAGCAATTGGTTGACCGTTAATAACACTTCCGATCACTTGTTCAGCGTCGATAACAGCGTCTTCAGATTCGTCCATCAAATCAACACGCAGACCAAGACCTTGAAGTTCCTTAACAAGCACGTTGAATGATTCAGGGAGCTTAGGACCAACAATTGGTTCATCCTTAATGATTGATTCGTAGGCTTTAGCACGTCCGTAAACGTCGTCAGACTTAATGGTTAGCATTTCCTGAAGGGTCGCAGCAGCACCATATGCTTCAAGTGCCCAAACCTCCATCTCACCGAACCTTTGACCACCGTTTTGTGCTTTACCACCGAGTGGCTGTTGAGTCACCATAGTGTAAGGCCCAGTTGAACGGGCGTGAATCTTGTCGCTTACCATGTGGTGAAGCTTCAACATGTGCATGACACCAACAGTAGTTCGCTCTTCAAATGGTTCACCATTACGGCCGTCGAAGAGTTGGCTCTTACCATCGCGGGCAAGACCAGCTTTTTCAAGCTCGTTAGAGATATCTTCATCAGATACACCGTTGAATGGAGGGGTGGCAACCTTGTAACCAAGTGCGCGAGCTGCCATACCGAGGTGAGTTTCAAATAGCTGACCAATGTTCATACGAGAAGGCACACCAAGCGGGTTCAAAACGACATCTACAGGAGTACCGTCTTCCATGAATGGCATATCTTCCATAGGAAGGATACGAGCCACAACACCCTTGTTACCGTGACGACCAGCAAGCTTGTCACCTACTGAAATCTTACGGAGTTGAGCAACAAAGATTTGGATTTGCATCAGTACGCCGGCTTTAAGTTCATGACCGTTTTCACGGCTAAAGATCTTAACACCAACAACTTTACCACCACCAGCATTATTCATACGCTGAGATGTGTCTCGTACATCTTTCGCTTTTTCACCGAAGATTGCACGCAATAGTCGCTCCTCGGAGCTAAGCTCTTGCTCACCCTTTGGAGTAATCTTACCAACCAATACATCACCAGCCTTAACTTCAGAACCAAGTTGAACAATACCGTTCTCGTCAAGGTGACGAAGAGATTCTTCAGAAACGTTTGGAATGTCGCGGGTCACAATTTCAGGGCCAAGCTTCGTTTCACGAACTTCTACGGTGTAATCTTTAATATTTACACTTGTAAGGGTGTCATCTTGTACGAGGCGTCGTGAAAGCACGATTGCGTCGTCCATGTTGTATCCAGACCATGGCATGAAGGCTACAAGAAGGTCTTTACCGAGGGCAATTTCACCATCAGCAACAGAAGCACCTTCAATAAGTACATCGCCGGCTTTAACCTTGTCGCCGCGAGTAACACGGACTTTTTGGTTAATTGAACGGTCGTCGTTTGACTTTGTAAAGTGAATTGGACGGTATGCTTTTGTACCATCTTTGTATTTCACTTGAACTTCGTCACCATCAGCGCGGATAACTTCACCAGCACCTTCAGCAACAACTAATTGACTGGTGTTTTGAGCGATAACATCTTCAATACCAGTACCAACAATTGGAGATTCAGGTTGAAGAAGTGGCACAGCCTGCTTCTGCATGCTTGAGGCCATCAATGAACGGTCAACACGGTTCTTTTCAACGAAAGGCACGAGGGCTGCAGTTGAACCAAGGATTTGCTTGTGAGCAGCGTCCATGTAGGTTACTTCTTCAGCATCAACTTGCTCTGGGAGCAAACCGTTACGAGCAGAGACACGCTCGTCGGTGAATGAACCGTCATCGTTAAGGCTTGCACCGGCGTCAGCAATCACTTCAACAGCTTCTTGTGAAGCGTCGAGGTAAACAACCTTATCTGTTACTTTACCGTCTTCTACTTTAAGGTAAGGAGTTTCAATGAAGCCGTACTCGTTAATACGAGCGTAGGCAGCAAGGTTAAGCACCAAACCAATGTTGGCACCTTCAGGTGTCTCAACAGAACATAGGCGACCGTAGTGAGTTGGGTGGGCGTCACGGACATCAAATCCGGCACGTTCACGGCTCAAACCACCAGGACCCATTGAAGAGAGGCGTCGCTTGTGAGCGAGCTCTGCAAGTGGGTTAGTTTCGTCCATAAGTTGTGAAAGCTGTGAGCTCGCGAAGAATTCACGAACAGCAGCAACCACTGGGCGGGCGTTAATAAGTTGAGATGGGCTTACGGTTTCAAGGTCGCTCATGCTCATACGGTCCATAGCATTACGTTGCATACGAAGCATACCAACGCGGAATTGACGAGCAACGAGCTCACCAACTAATTTCACACGACGGTTTGAAAGCGCGTCGATGTCGTCAGCAAGTTCCTGGGTGTTGTTAAGGCGAATAATTTCCTTAACAATAGCGATAAGGTCGCTAACTTGGAAAACACGGTTTTCGGTTGTGTTTGGCATATCAAGACTAAGGCGTTGGTTAAGCTTGTAGCGACCAACACGGCTGTAGTCAAAGCGCTTGAAGTCAAAGAACATACGTTCGATCATTGAACGAGCGTTATCGACGGTTGCAAGGTCACCTGGACGAAGACGGCGGTAAACCTCAATAAGGGCTTCGTTCGTACCACGAGCTGGGTCTTTTTCAAGGGTTTGGTCGAGGTATTTAACTTCACCAGTATCTACATCGTCAAAGAGAGCTTTGATTTCAGTAGTTTTGTTGTAGCCAAGAGCGCGGAATAAAGTCGTTACAGGCAGTTTACGACGTCGGTCGATCTTAACATAAATAGCACCGTTAGATGCGGTTTCAAATTCAAGCCATGCACCACGGCCTGGAATTAACTTAGCACCGTAGTTGTTACGGGTTGCAAGACGGTCAGCAGTAAAGAATACACCAGCAGAACGGATAAGTTGAGAAACAACCACACGTTCAGTACCGTTAATAATAAAGGTACCGCGGTCAGTCATCCATGGGTAGTCACCAAGGTAGATTTCTTGTTCTTTAACTTCACCAGTTACTTTGTTAGTCAGCTCTACAACAGCGTGCAAAGGCGCATCGAAAGTAAGGTTGTTTTCTTTAGCATCGATTTCAGAGGTTTTAGGCTCTTGGAATGCATATTTACCAAAACGCAGTGCCAATTTTTGACCAGTATAGTCGTCGATTGGGTTCAGTTCTGCAAAGATTTCACCGAGACCAGTCTCGACAAATTCTTTCCAGCTTTCGCGTTGGTGTTGAATTAAGTTTGGTAGTGGGAGTGCGGTGTCATCTTTTGTAAAAAAGACACGCTTGGTATTTGATGTACCTTTAGCCATAAGCTTATATGTCCTCGCATTTAGGATTGGGTTTAATGATGGGTTGTTTTATTGGGGTTTCTTTGGCGCCGAAGATTCCCTTAACCTCTGGTGCTTACGGGACTGCCACGTCCGCTCGCGCTATCTAAGTGACTCATCACAAAGACATAGTTACCCAGGGCTACACTACTTCTTAGTACCTAGTATGCAGGTTTTTTAGTAAATAATCAAGGGTAAAATGGGGTAAAATTGTATAATTTTACTCTGGTTCTGGAAGATTACCAGTTGGCCGCACACCAGCGTGAATGTGCGGTAGTAAATCCTCTGAGCCAAGTGCCACGATATTTTCATCAATAGCCTGTTGCATCTCGTCAGCCTCATGGTTGATTTCGGCATAAGACATTACTCCAAGGACGTTGCGTCCAAAAACAACCATCATAAGCTCGTCATTGGTCGTAATATCCATTTTGAATGCTTCTTCATTACGAAGCCCTTCTGCGTATTGATTCCCGGCCAGAACAACTGCCAAGCTCGATTTACGATCCTCACGATCAAGTTTGTAAGCAACCTCAATTCGTGGATACTCTTTCTCGGTCATTATGCTTTATTCACAATCTCATCAATTAAACCGTATTCTTTCGCTTCAGCAGCGCTCATCCAAAAGTCACGGTCAGCATCTTTTTCAATTTTAGCCAGCTTTTGACCAGTGTTTTTGGCAAGAATTTCGTTTAATTTCTGCTTCAAGTAAATACCTTCACGAAGTGAGATCTCTTGGTCGGTAATTTTACCTTGTGTGCCGCTTGAAGGTTGGTGAATCATGATGCGGCTATTAGGTAATGCGTAGCGCTTCCCTTTTGTACCACTTGAAAGAAGGAATGCACCCATGCTTGCCTGAAGGCCAATACCAATGGTTTGAACGTCTGGAGCAATTGATTGAATAGTGTCGTAAATACCAAGGCCATCGTAGACGCTTCCACCAGGACTATTAATATAAAGTTTAATATCTTTCTTTGGGTCCTCGTAAGCAAGGTATAGTAGCTGTGCAACAACGATATTCGCAGTATGCTCATTGACCTCTTCACCTAAAAAAATAATTCGATCCTTTAAAAGGCGTGAGTAAATATCAAACGCGCGCTCACCATCGCTCGAGCGTTCGATAACAGTTGGAACAAGATATCCGTTTGGCTTATTCATATATTTCCCTCATTTATATATTCATTATAGAAAAAATTAGCACTCGTTGCAAGTGAGTGCTAATTTATAGTGCGAATTTCTGTTTTAGTGGGCGTGACCAGTGGCGCTCGCGCCACCATTCAATTGAACCAATCGTTCAATTGTCTTTTCGGTAACATAGTGATTTGCAATATCGCGACGTACATCAGGATTTTCAAATTGCTTTAATGTTTCGGGTTGGTTCAGATACTGTTGCTTGTGAACTTCAACGTGCTCGTCAATTTCATCATCGGTGGCAGTAATGTTTTCAGCCTTACTAAGCTCAGAGAGCACTAAACCAGCCTTTGTGCGGCGTTCTGCAGCGGGTTTGACTTCTTTTTCACGCCACTCTTCTTCGTTAGGGAAGCCGTTGGCTGTGAGATAGGTATCAAGGTCGAGGCCGCGGTAGGTTAAGTTTTGAGCAAAGTCTTGCTCAATAGAACGCATTTGGTCCTCAACGAGAATTTCAGGAACAGGGACATTACTCTTTTCAATTAACTCAGAAATAAGGTCGTCGCGAAGTTTTTCGCCAGCTTCTTTTTCTTTTTGAGCAGTAATCTCTGTCTTAATGTCATCCTTAAGTTGGTCAACTGTTTCAAATGGACCAGCTTTTTTAGCAAATTCGTTGTCAACTTTTGGGAGCTCTAAGGCGGTAACCTTCTTCAAAGTAACTGTAAAGGTGACTTTTTCGCCAGCGAGATCTTTCGCGTGGTAATCTTTAGGGAATTCGAGGTCAATATCAAATTCTTCACCAGCTTTATGGCCGACAACACCTTCTTCAAACCCAGGAATAAATTGGCCTGAACCAAGTTTTAGTGTGTAGTCAGTGCCAGTGCCACCGTCAAAGGCAACACCGTCGCGCTTACCAACAAAGTCAATAAGTGTTTCGTCACCATCCTTAGCTGCACGGTCAACATCTTTCTTTTCAGCCATACCCGTTCGCATGCGCTCGATAATTTCATCAATTTCTTGAGCGGTTACAGAAACTTTACCTGCTTTTGAGGTAAGTTTTTTATAGTCTCCAAGCTTTACAGCTGGCAATACATCGACTTCGGCAACAAATTCGAGTTCGTCGTTAGGAACATATTTCTTAATATCAACCGTTGGACGTTCGAGGGCTTGGATTTTTTCAGCCAAGAAAGCTTCGGCAACAGCTTTGCTAATTGCATCATCAAGAAGTTGCTCCTGTAAAGCCTGTGGGTCAACATGCTTTGCAGCGACACTCGCAGGAACTTTGCCCTTACGAAAGCCGGGAACTTTCACAGAATTGCTTAATTTAACTAGGGCTACTTTTTCAGCATCAGCAAGCTCAGTCGCGCCAACAGAAATAGTTACTTGTACTTTGGTCTCGGATAGGTTTTTTACAGTCGTCTTCATATCTACTTAGTATAACAGAGGTGGCGACGATGAGCAAACTGCTCTAGTGGGCAAGCTTGTCAATGATTTCTTGAACAATCATCTTTTCTTCGGTTTCACTAGCTAGTTCTTTGAGGGTATATTCACCTTCTTCAACTTCTGACTCACCAACAAACAATATGTATGGAATTTTCTTTTTGAGTGCAGTTTTAATCTGCTTATCAAGCTTTCGGCCGGTAATATCTACTTCAGTTTTTATGCCGGCTTCGCGGAGTTGTTTTGCAACTTCTTGTGCACCATCTAAGATATCGCCGACCACAACAACATATACGTCAGTGAGTGAACGATCCTTTGGCAACAAATTGTGAACATCCAAGAAATTCTCCATCATGGTATTTCCTGGAGCCATACCAACAGCACTGAGTGGTTCGGCACCAAACAAACCAACGAGCCCATCGTAGCGGCCACCACCAAAGAGTGATCGATTGTTGTCAGGGTGGGTGTCGAAGGCTTCAAAAACAGTTCCTGTGTAGTAATCGAGCCCCCGCATTAAAGTAGCGTCAAAAACAGCGTTGGTTACACCAAATTTCGCAAGGCCGCTAAACACAGCCTTAATT
>OUML01000036.1_pt1 | contig 27987 bp, 30 predicted proteins | sample 1690991 | NCBI WGS metagenome assembly OUML01 (sample SAMEA3914864, study PRJEB12502) | metagenome | biome: forest; material: soil | place: USA | collected 2012-03-12 | depth 0.3 m | reverse complement strand
GCTTGGTAACGAGACATGTCAGCTTGAAGGGCGGCGATTTTATCGTCGTATTGATCTGCTGATACCGGCCTATTTACCCAAGCAAGTGTGCTTGAAACAACCAAAAGCGCGGCAATAGCCACTATACCCCATTTAATAGTTCGAGATTTTGAAGCTGGTGTGGTGGTGCGCAGTTTCATCATTACTTTCCAATGTACCATAAGCAGTATGCCCTGTCAATGTTAAAGCTTAAGGTAGCGACGTGTCGCTAACAGAGAAGAAATGACACCAATAATCGCACCGGCAACAATCATAGCCAAGACGACAATGCCTGCATACAAAGTTAGGAAATCTGCGGTAGGGCCAACGGCTATTTTTGCGTTATCAAGCGATGGCGCTACTACTATTAGTAATCCGTACCCAAGCGCACTGGCAATTATTGCACCAAAGAAGCCGTAAACAATCGCTTCCACCAGGAATGGGCCACGAATAAACGAGCTCTCTGCCCCAATCAGCTTCATCATCTGAATTTCTTCACGACGGTTGAAGATGGCCATACGGATAGTATTGAAGATAATCAACATAGAGATGCTCACAAACACAATGCTCACCACAATTCCACCTTGAATTGCTAAGTTAGCAGCTCGGCCAATACCTTCAATAGCCTGGCGTCGGTCACCAGCAAAGGAGGGTTTATTTTCGGCGCTGACATTATCTTTCAAAAGCGCATTTTGATCTACAAATGTTGCTAACTGAGAAGTGTCATTTATATTAAGGACCTTAATTTTTAGCGTCCATGGGAATTGGTTATTAGCCAGCTTAATAGCATCCAGTGTGCTGGCGTTATCTTTATTATCTTGAATAAAGGTGTCGCGCGCTTGGTCAGGGCTAATAATACTCACCGAGCTCACATTGCTTAATTTTTTCACTTGGTCGGCAATCGCCTGAGCATCTTGACTTTTGGCATCGGTCTTCAAATAAATTGACATGCTCACCTGGTTGCGCAGTTCGGTCACGGTGTCGGTCAGAATATTGTGCGCAACTAAGCTAACAAAAATAACAAATAAGGTAATCGTCATAATCGCTGTGGCCGCAATCGTTAGCCAAGCGTTACGAGTAAAGTTATTTATACCGTAACGGCACATGCGAAGGAACGTCACCCACTGTCGATGGTGTCGTTTTTGCTGTGAAACGGTTTTAGAATCGGTTTTTTTCTTTGCCATATTACTGCCTGTAGCTTCCTTCAGCCTGGTCTCCGGTCACTTTACCACCTTCAATTGTAATCACTCGCCTTTTGAGCTTGTTTACGATTTCAGCGTTGTGTGTCGTTAAAAGCACGGTTGTTCCATATTTATTAATCTTCTCAAGTAAGCGAACAATTTCCCAAGTATTTTTAGGGTCGAGGTTTCCCGTTGGCTCGTCGGCGATGAGAATTTTTGGCTGGCGCACAATGGCACGAGCGATTGCCACACGTTGGCGCTCACCACCAGAAAGCTGGCTTGGGAATTGCTTCTCTTTACCAGTTAGACCAACCAAATCAATCACCTTCGGGACGGTGTTTTTAATTTCGCGGCCAGTCATACCGGCAATTTCGAGGGCAAAGGCGATATTTTCAAACACAGTCCGCTGTGGAAGTAGTTTAAAGTCTTGGAAAACCACACCAATTTTGCGGCGCAGCATTGGGATTTGAGTATCCTTCAACGTATCGTAATCAATACCACCAACAACAATCTTACCGTTGGTTGGTTTTTCTTCACGAGTTAAGAGTTTTAGAAGGGTCGACTTCCCTGCTCCAGAGGCACCAACAATAATGACAAATTCTCGAGGTTCAATAAATAAGCTCAGTCGACTGAGTGCTGGCGCATTATCTTTGCCGTACGTTTTTGTTACCCTATCTAACAGAATCATTGCTGCAATTAGTATAGCATAATCGGGATAATACTAGGCCCCAATACGACGTGCTACGAGGTAGCCTACCCAGATACCAACGATGCCGCCAATGACACTAAAAAGGATGCTCCAGCCACTGAAAATGTCCGTGTCACCCCAAAGGGCAGGAAGATACGCTCCGGCGATACCGCCCGCAAAGGCGCCTATAGAAATAAGAACTTTATACATAAAAGTATTATAGCACTAGCGATTTATCTATATCATCAAATATGGAATATTGAGTTGAGTTTCCAAGAGGGCAACGCCTGGAATGGCGTGCCCTCTTGGAGTGAACTCAGGCGCTCTCGATCATCTCGCGCACGATGGCTGGAATGGGGATGTTGAGCTGGCACAGAAGTGCATCCGGCTGGATGCCGGCTTTGCCAAGCAGTTCGTCGACCGACTCGCTGCCCGAGAACAAGATACCCACGATTAAGTCGCTCTGGATAATCTGCGCTCCTCCCCGAACTGGGTGCTGGCTCTGCCGTTCTTTTGCTATCACCGTGGCAATGCCCATCATACGCACCCCAGCTTCGGTGTAAGGCTCGACGACCATCATTCGAGAAGCATCCCTTGGCAAGGAACGCTTAACGACCGGCTTAACGAAACCGGGTCCAAACGAAGTTCTGTCAACGAAGCGACGCGCAGGCTGCTCGTAGGCCTCGGCAGTCGTCAGCGCGTACAGATAGTGCCCTGCATCAATATTGTAGTGATGCATTTGGTTACGAGCGAAGCGAAATGCCCGCTCTTCGAGTTTTTGAGCCCAAGGATTCCTGGGCAAAAGTACAAGCTGACTCATCGTCACCCTCTCAATGTCGTAGCAACTGAATTCACTTTCGAAATACTTTTCAGTATCCCGTATTTAACGATATAAACTGTTAAAGTGCAGGCATCAATCGATACTTAGAATTAAATTATTATGTCATACTTAGGTTATTTATTCAATAGACGGAGCTTCGAGGTATGCTTCCATAAAACCGTCTAAATCCCCGTCGAGTACTGCTTGGGCATTATTGGTTTCGTGTTTGGTACGGGTATCTTTGACGAGTGTGTACGGATGCAGAACGTAATTTCGTATTTGGCTTCCCCAATTGGCTGACTCCCCTGCTCGCAGTTCAGAAATTGAATTAACGTGCTGCTCCATTTGTAACTGTGCCAATTTTGAACGCAATAACTTCATAGCGGTTTCTTTATTTTGCAGTTGTGAGCGCTCGTTTTGAATTGCTACAATGATGCCGGTTGGAATATGTGTCACGCGGACGGCCGAGTCGGTAGTATTGACCGATTGGCCACCGTGACCACCAGCTCGATAGACATCGATCTTCAAATCTTTATCATCAATTTGAACCTCTGAAGGTGCGTCAATTTGTGGCAAAACTTCAACCAATGCAAAACTGGTTTGGCGTAAGTTATCACTGTTGAATGGACTTAATCGAACCAAGCGGTGCACACCATGCTCTGATTTTAATTTCCCATAGGCGAATGGGCCGGTTACTTCAATGACAACTGATTTTAGGCCAGCTTCTTCACCAGAAGAACGTTCCAAATTAGCCGTCGACATATCTGATTTTTCAGCCCAGCGAATATACATTCGTTCCAACATTTCTGTCCAATCCTGCGCGTCAGTTCCACCCACGCCAGCGCTCAAACGCAAGATAGCATTATGGTCATCAAATTCGCCATCGAATAATAAATCTTTTCGAAGTTTTTCATACTCTTTCTCGAGCGCAATAATTTGGCCTTCAAATTCGCCAAGCAAACTATCGTCGTCCAAGTCCATTAACTCAGCTAAATCATCAACCTGAGCTTTCAATGTAACCCATGGGTCGACCATTTTTTTGAGCGCTGCTAATTGCTTGCTAAGGTCTTGGGCATTTTGAGGGTTATTCCAAATTTCTGAAGTAGCTAGTTGTGCTTCAAGCTCGGCAATATGGTCTTGTTTTTCATTTAAATGAAGACGACCCTCGGCAGCTTCGATGTGCGTATGGAGTTGTTTGAGGCGTTTTAGTAATGGTTGCATTACAAATTATTTACAGCGGCAATAAATTGCTCGCCCCTATCAACATAATTCTTGAAAAGCCCAAAGCTGGCGGCGGCTGGGCTTAGTAATACCACACTCCCCGGCTGCGCTAATTCGGCAGCTCGGCGTGTAAATAATTCAGCAGTAGCATTGTCGAGAATTTCATATTTCGCAAAGCCAACTGATTGTAAGGCTTCGGCAATACGACGCGCTTCATCACCAATTAAAATTGCTTGAACATCATGGTTGATGAGTTCATTTGCAAGATCACTAAAATCTGATCCTTTTGATGAGCCTCCTAAAATAATCACTTTCGACTTATCACCAAATGCATTGAGTGCAGCGATTGCTGAACTTGGTGTGGTCGCAATACTGTCGTCATAATAATCAACGCCATTGACAGTACGGACAAATGCTAAGCGGTGCGGTAAACCCTTGAAAGCACGGAGACCCTTTTCGATTGCTATAATATCTTGAGTAAACTGCCAGGCGGCATCAATAGCAGCAACTGCATTGTCGTGATTATGGGCGCCTTTTAGCTGTAGAGCCTCGACCGAACACAGTGCGGTTTCATCATAATAAAATACGTCGTGTTCAATATGAGCTGTTTGCATTGATGGGTAGACAATTTTTCGCGCACGCGAATTTTCAGCAATTTGCTGCGCATATTCATTATTAGCATTATAAATGAGAATATCTTCTTCGGTTTGATGGCGAGTAATCTGCGCTTTCGCCTCAACATACTCTTCCATGTTGGCATGTACATCTAAATGTTCTTGTTCGATGTAGAGCACCACGGCAGTGTGCGGAGATTTTTGCAAATCCCATAATTGGAAACTTGATAATTCATAAACGACAATGTCGTCAGGCTGCACTTGATCCAAAATACTTAAAGCTGAGATACCTATATTTCCCACTAGCCACACTTTTCGACCAGCTGCTTCAAGAATCGAAGCGATCAAACTTGCAGTTGTCCCCTTCCCCTTCGAGCCAGTCACGCCAATAATTGTGGCTGGGCATTTTTCAAAAAACTCGTTAGTGGCTGACCAAATTTTTCCATTGGTAACAATTTTGCGAGGCGCTAAACCAGCGGTGCGAATAACAATATCAAAATCATGTAATTGGCCAAAAGCTTCTGAGCCAATAATCGTTGGTATACCTTCAGGAACATCAACGGGTTTTTCATCAACAATAGTAAGTTCGTTTTCAGGCCACTTTGACCAATAGCGAAAGTTTTCTTGGCCTTCAATTCCGTAACCGGCAATGGCAATCTTCATACCTCTATTGTATCTCGGATACGAAGAGTTTGGCTACTTTCTCGTTTAATTCAACAAGTTCTTCGCGATCACCACTACTCACAGCAGCTAACACCCAGGTATTTGCATTAATAAATTCCTGAGCAACGGCCATAATTTTTTCTCGAGTCACGCGGCGCATGAAGTCTGGAACTTTGTCGTAGTCTTTAATAAAGTCGTCAGCAAAATAACGGTTTGTGTAGAAGCTACTAATTTGCGAAACAGTTTGTGCACCCATTTGGTGGCGGCCTAAACCAAATGATTTGGCGGCTTCAATTTCGGCATCAGTCAATTTCCCGTCAAGTACGGCTTTGAATTCACGAACGATAATGTCGAAGAGTTGCGAAGCTGTATCGTGATTCACCTGCGCTAAAATATCCCACGAACTTTCGTAGAAACCTGCGCCGGCATAAGCACCTACGTGGTATGCCAAACCCTTGGCACGAGCCTTACCGAAAATACGAGACGAAGCGGTACCAGTAAGAATATGGTTCAATGTATCAAGCGCATCGAGTTCTTCGTCAGAAAGTACCCTTGGCACACTAAGAGTCCAACCAAAAGTAAGGTTTGAAGCATCTTTGCGGCGAATGACTGTTGGGTTCCCACTGTGAAGCTCATCTTTAGGAACACTAAAGCGATTGCCTTTTGGAATATCAAACCCTTCCAACATTTTGATAATTTCCGACTTTCGTCCGCGCAGTTTTCCAGCAATCACAAAACGCATGTTTGAGGTAGTGTGGGTGCGTTTGTGGTGTTCGCGAATATCAGCCAAGGTCACATTATTGATTGTTCCGAGGCTTTGACGAGGCGTTAAAACATCTTCACCAAGCAATTGCTGAATTCGAGGCCACAAAATGCGGTGGTGATCATTCAAGTAGTTCGTAATCTCACTGCGCACATTCCCCTTCTCGGCATCAAGTTCTGTTTCGTTGAAACGAGGTTGGCAAATGCTGAGGCGTTGCAGTTCAAGAATTCGATCCCATTCAAAATCGGCACAGTCGGCTTCATAGACCATCGCCAAGTCCGATGTATAGGCATTGTGATAGGCGCCATTCTTTGTAAACTCATCTTCAAAAGCGTGTTCAGAACGGAAACGGGCGTTCGCACCAAAAGCCATATGCTCCATAATGTGAGCAACTTGCTCAATGTCTTTATCCTTGGCATATCGGCTACCGGCACGGAAGTGAAACTGCATACTCATGACGGTTGCGCCCGGTACGTTAATTAACAGGCCACGTGCACCATTTTTTAACTTCACTTCTTCAACGGTATGATTCATACAGGATACTTTCAGACGATGGGTCTATTTAAGGTATTTATTTACGACCGGTTTTTCGGTTTTGGCGCTGATTTTTCTTTTTCTTACGCGCGGCGTTCTTTTTACGCTGAGCCTCATTGGCGCTTTCTGCTTTAGCGACCTTGAAGTCTTTATCACGGCTGCTTTCGCCCTTTGTGACTTCATTTACACCCTTTTCAACTGAAGATTCAGCCAAACGAGTAAGTTCAGTTTCGTGATCTTCTTCAGTACGTGCTAATGTGTCGCGAACGGTTACATGCATAACGGCACGGATAACTTCGTCGCGTAAAGTTTCCTGTAAACTATCAAATAGTTTTTGTGATTCAGAACGGTACTCAACCAATGGGTCACGTTGTCCAACACTGCGCCAGTGAATACCTTCACGTAAGTGCTGCATGTTTTCAAGGTGCTGCATCCACAATGTATCAAGGACTTGAAGATATACTTCACGCTCAACTTTTCGAAGTGTATCAACTTCTAGCTCTTCTTCTTTGGCTTTGTAGAGCTTCATCACTTCTTTCAAAGCTAGCTCGTAGCGGTTTTTATCGCGCTTTTCAGCACCAATCGCCTTTAAGCGCTTTTCGTTAAGTGGGAAAACACTTTCAAATTCGGCATTGAAGTTTGGATCATTTTTAGCTGGAACAACTGTTAAGTCACGCACCTTGGCTTCAATAAGGCGTTCAATTTCAGCCTTAATATCTTCGCCTTCAAGAATCTTGCGGCGAATTGTATATACAACACGACGGTGGCGGTTAATAACGTTGTCGTACTGAACGACGTTTTTACGGTTGTCGAAGTTATAACCCTCAACACGTTTTTGAGCAGCTTCGAGGGTTTTACTTACCATCTTGTGTTGGATTGGCATGTCATCATTAATGCCAATACGGCCCATAAGAGCAGCGATACGCTCGCCTTGGAAAATACGCATCAAATCGTCTTCAGTTGAAACGTAGAATTGAGTCACACCAGGGTCACCTTGACGTCCACCACGTCCACGGAGCTGGTTGTCGATGCGACGTGATTCGTGACGTTCAGAGCCAATTACCACTAACCCACCGAGTTCTTTCACCCCTTCACCAAGCTTAATGTCAGTACCACGACCGGCAATGTTAGTCGCGAGTGTGATAGCACCCTTTTCGCCAGCCAGCTCAACGATTGCAGCTTCGCGTTCGTTATTCTTGGCATTCAAAATTTCATAAGGAATTTTCTCTTTATCTAGGTGAGCAGCGATTAACTCGTTCTTAGCAATTGAGGCAGAGCCAATCAACACTGGGCGACCAGCTTCGTGGTGTTCTTTAATCGCTTCGGCAATTGCTTTAATTTTCGCTTTTTCAGAACGGAAAATGAGGTCTTCACGGTCTTCACGAATAACTGGACGGTTTGAAGGAATCTGAACAACATCAAGTTTATAAATTTGCTGGAGCTCTTCGGCTTCTGTAAAGGCGGTACCGGTCATACCAGAAAGTTTCGTGTACAAACGGAAGTAATTTTGGAATGATACGGTCGCAAGTGTCATGCTTTCTTGCTGAACGGCAACGTTTTCCTTGGCTTCAATTGCTTGGTGAAGACCTTCATTGTAACGACGGCCTTGCATCAAACGACCAGTAAATTCGTCGACGATAATAACTTCGCCATCCTTGGTCACAACGTAATCTTTGTCGCGTTTGAACAAAGTTTGTGCTCGGAGCGCTTGGTCGAGGTGGTAGACCGAACGAACGTATTCTGGGCTGTACAAATTCTTAACGCCCAAAAGTTTCTGCACCTTCTCAACACCTTCGTCAGTGAATGAAACCATCTTGCGTTTTTCATCAAGAATGTAGTCTTCAGGAGTTAATTTAGCAGTTACCTTTGCAAATTGAATATAGCTTTCAGGGTTTTCAGCGGCAGGTGCGCTAATAATAAGTGGCGTACGAGCTTCGTCGATAAGAATCGAGTCAACCTCGTCGACGATCGCGTAGTGCAAGCCACGTTGGCGAAGCAATTCTACTTCGTTCACCATGTTGTCACGAAGGTAGTCGAAACCAAACTCATTGTTTGTTCCGTAGGTAATGTCTGCTGCGTACGCTTCCTTACGAGTAGCTGGGCGTAGCTTTTTCATACGAGGGTCGGTGTGGCTAGGGTTGTCGAAACCAGGATCAAAAATAAACGAGGCATCGTTGATGATAACGCCAGTGCTCATACCGAGGAAGTGGTAAATTTCACCCATCCAGCCAGCGTCACGTTGTGCGAGGTAGTCGTTTACGGTAACAAGGTGAACACCCTTTTCTTCAAGAGCATTCAAATAAACGGCCAAAGTCGCAACCAGTGTTTTACCTTCACCAGTTTTCATTTCTGCAACGTTACCTTCATGCAGCACCATTCCACCAATCAGCTGTACGTCAAAGTGACGCATACCAAGCACGCGGTCACTAGCTTCACGAACCAGCGCAAAAGCATCTGGCAAAATACTATCGAGAGTTGTGCCCTTTTTAGCAAGTTGCTTTTTTAAAACTTCAGTTTGCTTTTTCAGCTCTGGCTTTGACATTTTTTTGTACTTGTCAGTCAACGCATTAATAGCCGCTACACGCTTTTCAAGGCGTTTCAACGTCTTTTTTTGCGGGTCACCAAATACTTTAGTGAGCGCGCCTTGCCTGGTAATCATATTAACCCCTCGCCTTTCGGAAATAGTTCGGTAAATTTCTTTAAGACTCATTATAACATGAGTAACCGAGGTAAAGAAGTATTTTTACTACTTTACAGAGGGTTGAAATTGGTCTGATGATTGACTATAGAGCATAAAAATTATATAATTTAGCAAAACGCAGCGAAGCGTGGTTGATCAAGCCTGGAGGTTCCCGGGCTTTTTTTGTTTTGGAGAAAACGGTGAAACAAGTAAAAACACATTTTAGATGGATTCGTTCTTTTCGTTATTTACGAATAAGTACATCTTTGGGATTGCTATTATTTCTATTTGTTCTTGTGAACGCTTCTCTATTTTTGCTCGCGAAACAACCGCAAGACGTTCAGGCTCAAAATGTTCCGACCGTATTAAAAGCTGCGCCAGCTCCTGAAGAAAATACCGCACCGGCTACGACATCTCCATCGACTACCGCTACCCCACCAGCACCAAAACCAGCTACTCAGAAACCTGCTCCAGCTCCAGCCTATGACAAAATTTCCATCGCCAGCATTGGTCTCTTTTCACGTTTCGTAACGGTCGGCCTAACCGATACAAATGCCATCGATGTTAGCCCAAATCTCGTTGGTTGGTGGAATGGCAGCGCCCAACCAGGTACGCCAGGTGCAGCCTTTCTTGATGGCCATAACCCCGGTGTCTTTAACAAGCTCCCAAGTATTCATGAAGGTGCTGTTATAACACTGACTAAAGCAAACGGTGAAACGTTTAATTATACGGTTGTTCATATTGAAACCGTTCAGCTAGCTGGCATTAATATGCGTGCTGCATTATCTGTCTACGGAGATGCAACCGAAGGCCTTAACCTCATGACATGCGTCGGTACATACAACAAAAGCACTGGTACTACTGACCAGCGCCTCGTTGTGTACGCTATACGTTCTTAAGTTGACGCCGCAAGTTTGCGGTCAACAAGAGTGTCTTTATATTTTCGAAGTTGAGCAATTAACTTGGCCTCAACAATATCGACGGCTGCCATCATATTAAAAGTGGTGTCTTTTGCAGTCAGTACTTTATCGGGTACGTGAATAATAACTTCGGCTTCATATTTATTGCCGTGATCTTTATTTACAAGTTTCAGTTTTACGTCCGCCATCATAGTGCGCCGGGCGTGGGAGGGTAAATAGCGATCGAGTTTTCCAACCTTTTCGGTTACGTACTTCAGTGTTTTTTCATCCACATTGTACTTGATTCCGGTTACGTCGATCGATGCTATCATATCTTCCTCCTTGGAGTTGGTTGATAGGCTTATTATACCATGGGCTTCTGAGTGGTGACTGAGCTATCGCCCCCTCTATAATATTTGCTTGCCACCAAGATATGGCTGTAGCACTTCTGGAACTTTGACCGTTCCATCTTCATTCTGGTTGTTCTCAATAATCGCAATCATGGCACGACCAAGTGCGAAGGCAGTGGCATCGTTGGTATGAATAAGTTCAACACTTCCATCTTCTCGGCGAACGCGGGTTTGCAAACGACGAGCCTGGTAGTCCGTCATGTAATCAGCGGTGTGCGTTTCACGGTATTGGTTTTGGCCAGGCAACCAGGCTTCCATGTCGATACCGCGGGCGTTTGGCTTACCAATATCAGCAGTACATTTTTGAATCACACGATATGGCAAGCCAAGGGATGCGAGTAAGTACTCTTGGATCGCGACAAAGAATAGGTGTTCATCAAGACCCTTTTCGGCAACAGTGAAACTTTCCATTTCGAGCTTGTCGAATTGGTGCATACGAAGGATACCTTCCATGTCTTTACCGTAGGTGCCAGCTTCGCGGCGGAAACTGGTAGCGTAGCCAAGATAACGAATTGGCAAATCGTTTTCTGAAAGAATTTCATTGGCGTGCATACTGCCCATGACGTGCTCGGCACTCCCCTGCAACCACAAGTCATCATCCTCAAGCTTGTAACGGTCGTCACGAGGCTCTAAACGGTCCATGGCATCATATAGTTCGGTACGAATCATCAGCGGAGGCAAGACGGGAGTAAATGGCTTGGATGATACGTCCAATCCAGCATCGTCAGCAATTTTTGCAAGCACTGCTTCGTCGGTTAATGAGTTAATAACGAATTGGATAATCGCAAATTGTAATTTAACAAGGTCGCCCTTAATATACGCGAAACGGCTCCCGGCAACTTTTGCGGCACGTTCTTTATCAATCCATAGGCGCTGTTCAGCGATTTGGTAGTGGTTGCGAGGTTCAAAATCGAAATGAGTTGGCTCACCGACTACTTTAGCGACAACGTTCTCATCTTCGCTGGCACCTACTGGCACGTCGGGGCTGGCCATGTTTGGAATTGCTTTTTGAAGGTTCAATACTTCAGTTTCCAAGTTAGACAAACTGGCTTCTAAATCAGAAAGTTCCGCTTTAATAGCCTTACCTTCATCAATAACAGACTGCTCCGGCTTGCCGCCTTTCATGTTGGCCGCATTTGAATTGCGACGCTCGCGAAGTTCGTCTACTTTTTGTGAAAGTGTACGACGCTCTTCATCAAGCTTTAGAAGTTGAGCAATATCAACGCCATAATTCTTACGACGAGCATTTTCCTGCACCGCATCAGCGTTTTCACGGATGAATTTAATGTCTAACATAACTGGAGATATTGTACCATAAATACCACTAATGGTCGGTGTGGCGAGCTAGGACAATATCGCGGGAATTCTCGCCATGGACTGCATAGCCTTTAAACGAGCGAGTTTGTGATGAATAGCCCGAACTCGGCGAGGAAGTGTCACTGGTATCGAGGAAAATTTGGTATGCGTCTATCCCCCAAATTCTTACGATTTGCTCGTACGCCTCCGCAGGTGCATCGACGTCGAAATTATATGCCACTTTGCCATCCTCGCTCACCACTTCCTCGACATTCAAATACATCCCGGCCGATTCTGGAAATTGCGTCACTGGGTTATAGTCCTTAAAGTCTACAAAATTATATGTTTCAGCATGGCCACCAGGAGTTAATTGAACTCGAACCGTATCCCAATCAACTTCTAAGCCGTCGAGCGCTTCTTTGGCTTGAGCAACATAGCCATGGGAGATCCCAAGTGTTGCAAAATGAATCAGCACGGTTATGGGACCTTTAGGTGTTTCAGCAGTTACGAAAGCGATCGGACAATCGGCTGGCCGAGCTGCCAGAATAAGTTCAGGGTTAAAACTATACCACATATCAGCCCGTGTATCAGGCGTCAGTAGGCCCGACCCATCGGGCGTGAAAGAAGCTTCGTCAAGATTAAGAAAGGTCAAGGGGGTCGTATAATCTCGTTCTGGCCGAAGCATACGTATATCTGCAGGGTCTATATCGTTTGAATCAAGGAACTTCTTTAAATTCTTTTGAGCATTTATAAGCCGAGCCTCCGTACTTAAATCGTTGGGGCCATAGCCAAGAGGGCTAATATTGCCAGCCAGTGTCCGTCGGCCAATTTCTTGCGCTTTACGAATCACCTCATCATCAAAGGCACTTTGATATTGAGGTGTTAAAACATCCCTCGGTCTGCCAGCACTATGAAGCGACTGGATCACCTGAAGCTCGCTCCCTTCAGTCATTAAAAATGATTTCTTATTCAATTCCTCAATTCGTTTATATCGAGGGTTTTGTGATTCGAAACCGTCTTCTTCAATCGTCCTCATACGTGGAACTATACTACTCTGTTCGAAGAGCTTCAATTGGGTCGAGCTTGGCAGCCTTGCGTGCTGGGAACCAGCCAGCTAACATGGCGATAAGTATCAATGCGATAATCATGATTGTAATTGGAATTGGTTTGAAGATTAATAGGCTCACGCCTTCACCAAGTCCGAAAGTGTTGGTAATCCACGGGTCTAACGCTAGGCCAAGAATGATAGCGACTGCCGCACCAATAATTCCACCGAGAAAACCAATCCAAGCAGCCTCAAATTGGAACAATCGGCTAACACTTCGGCCGCGCATACCGAGGGCCTTCATCAAACCAATTTCACGGGTGCGCTCAAGCACCGAAATGTATTGAGTGTTGATGATTCCGAACACGCTGGCGATTAAGGCAACAATGCCAAAGCCGAGTACGATCCCCTGGAGTGTATTAACAACTGTGAAAATAACACCTTGTAAGTCTTTGGCGGTACGAGCATAAAAACCATCCTTGTTGAGTGCCTCTTTTACTGTTTCTGGGTTCGTACCTGTTTTCACAATTGCGGTTGCCGCCGTGTATTTCTGGAATTGCTCAGTGCCTTGAGTTGTAAACTCGCTAATTGCCCGAGCTCCGTTTGGTGCAATCTGAATCTGATTTGTTGCCGTTAAAGCAGCTGCAGATTTTTGTGAAACTGCTCGAATCGTGAAAGTAAAGTCTTTCGTTACTGGCTTTACTAAATTCTGGACGGCTGCTTGACCACCGCTAGCAAAGGCTGCGGCAATTTGATCAGCGGTTGGTGTGACCGTTGATTGCTGCGCAACCATTGTTACTTTCATACCAATCAGGTCATGAGCGTTTTTAATAACACCTTGTTGCGTCAATACATCTACGAATGAATTCGGCACAACTGCTTCATCATCAGCAATTTGAACATTTTGACCCGGAAGACTTCCTTCTGATGTTTCAGTGATAATACTAGCGTCGTACGTACTCACTTCGGAGCTAAACTTTGTATTATTACCGTCAAAAGTCATATATTGAACCGACGGGCTATAGATCGGAACAATACTTTGTATATCACTTCGAGCAGCAATGGTATCGATATCGCTCTGGGTCAATTGCTTCACTGTAATGCCCCGCGCGGTTGTTGTTGCATCGGGGTCATAGACGCGAATAGGTGCTTGTGTGACACCGCCTTCAAAGAATGATTTATCCTTAACAATAAAGAGTGCCTGTGGGTTAACATTTGAGTTAATTAAATTGCTGGCGTATTCACGAACACCCTCGCCCGCAGCCAACGATATGGTGATAGTAAACGCCCCCACGGCAATTGCGAGGCTGGTAAGGATTGTTCGAGCTTTGGCATTGCGAAGCCCCCGAGCAGCGCGACGCGCAATATCGACGGTTTTCATAGACGGACTCCTACTGGCGCAGCAAGTTTCGTCTTATTTTCAATCCGATCAATCTTACCGTCTTTAATATAAATTTGAATATCGCATTTTGACGCCAAATCTGCGTCGTGCGTGACAATGATGAGTGTGCTGCCACCTTTTTTGTTCAAACCAAAGAGTAAGTTTTCAATAACTTCACCAGTAGTGGAGTCGAGGTTTCCGGTTGGCTCATCGGCAAAAATAATACTCGGTTTATTTACAATTGCTCGAGCTATCGCCAGGCGCTGTTTTTGCCCACCAGAGAGGTTGCGGGCTTTTTGCTTGATCTTGTCGTCAAGGCCAACAATCTTGAGTGCCGTTTCAACCCGTTGCTTACGAGCCCGAACACCAATATTTGAGATCTCTAAAGGCAAGGCAACGTTATCAAATGAGGTTTCGTTGGCTTGTACAAAAAATGCTTGGAAAATAAAACCAATCTTCTCGCTTCGAAAACGGTCAACGGCTTTATTTTTGAGCTTCAGAATATCAACCCCATCAATAACTACTTGACCCTTTTCGGGCTTATCAAGGCCGCTCATGGCGTGCATAAGGGTTGATTTGCCACTACCCGACTTACCGACGATCGCCACACTGGCACCATCTGGGATAGTAAAGCTCACATCATCTAACGCTTTAAAGGCACTGCTCTTTTTACCGTACGTTTTCGTAAGGTCCTTTATTTCAATCACACCGCTCTCCCCGCTTATACTTATGTTTAGTATAGCAAAAACAGCATCCTCGTAGAATGCTGTTTTCCGGAAAGTATTAGAATACTATTCGTTTGCTTCAGCTAATGAAAGCTCTGGCGTGCGAGCAGTTTCAAGGAGCTCGTTAATAGTAGCGGCAATTTTAGCCTTCACGCTCACTTCGTCGGCAACAGTGCCGTCTGGGTTAAGGTCTTTTGTAAAGAACAAGTTTGTTTGTTCATCACCAACCTTAGCCTTTAGGTTCACAGCCAAAGCTTCACGTGCAGTAGCATGTGCTTGGTGAGCACCACTGGTCCAACCGTAACCTACAAGCGCGATTGGCTTGTCTTCCCACTCTTTAGAGATCCAGTCGATAGCATTGAGCTGTATTGGGCTCATAGTGTGGTTATATTCAGGCGTAATAAATACGACACCGTCGGCTTCCCCAACCAACTGCGTCCATTGCTTTACGGCTTCATCAGTCGCAACAAAATCTGGTGATGATGGTGGTACTGGTGCGTCGAAAAATGGCAGATTTAACTCTTTAAGGTTTGCGATTTTAACAGGTGCGTTTTGTGCTTCAAGTTCAGATACAACGAGTGGTACAACCTTTTCGTTTACACTATTAGGACGGACACTTCCTGTGACAACAAGAATGTTAGACATTATTAATTTCTCTCCAATTCAAAATATTAGTTTCGGTAATTACTATACTAAGTATAGCAACAATTGGGAGTATGTAAAGCCTATTCTTTGGTTTCTTCTAAAGACTTCTCTTCAAAGTGAACTTCGGGGTAAAGCGCCTTGGTGACTTCGTCGTATTCTTGGCGAAGTTGAGGGAAAGGCACGCCTTCGCGAGCGGTCACGCCTTCAAAAATCCAAAATACACGTTCGCTGTAGCCCCAACCACAAGCTGGTGGCATACCATATTCAAGCATTTCAACGTAGTCGATATCGAGCATCATCGCTTCATCATCACCAGCATCACGCATGTTTTGCTGTTCCACAAAACGGTTTAGTTGGTCGATTGGGTCGTTTAATTCCGAGAAGCCATTACCAAGTTCGGAGCCAGCGATAACAGGTTGGAAACGCTGTACAATCCGAGGGTCGTTCGGATCAGCTTTCGAAAGTGGCGAGATAAATGCGGGAGTATTGATAAGCCAAACCGGGCCAGCTACATCCTTGCGAATATTCTTCCAAAGTTTATCAATGCCGCGAGCACGGTTTTCGGTTTGCTCAACTTCGAGTTTGTTATCAGCCAAGGCTTTCTTCACATCATCAAGTGAGCTTTCGTAGACATCAATACCGTAGCGGTCACGAATAACAGTGGCGTAATCCCATACTTCCCACTCACCTGCCATGTTGATGTGCTTACCATTCAAATCAAATTCAAGCGTACCAAATGTTTCTTGCAAGACATTCTTGTACATTTCTTCCATGAATTTCATACCATCTTGCCAGTTGGCGTAGGCCCAATACCACTCCATAGCAACGTGCTCCGGAAGATGCTCGTCGGAATAATTTTCGTTGCGGAAGCGTGGCCCAATATCGTAAACTTTTTCAAAACCAGCGCCAATTAAACGCTTCAGGGGAAGTTCATGGCTAATACGAAGGTAAAAATCTTGATCAAGCGCATCCATGTGCGTCACGAACGGGTTAGCATCTGCGCCACCAGTGGTGTGTTCAAGGACAGGGATATTAACCTCTAAGAAGCCGTTGTTATTGAGGAAGTTACGCGTTGCCTGCCAAAACTTAGTTCGGCGTACAAAACGGTCACGAACATCTTGATTCACATTCATATCAACGTAACGACGGCGCATGCGCTCTTCTTTATTGGTAAAGCCTTCTTGTTGAGACGGCATTGGCCTTAAGGCTTTTGTGAGTAAACGGAATTGTTTTACTTCAACCGAAATTTCGCCAGTTTTTGACTTAATGACCAAACCGGTAGCTTCAACAAAGTCGCCAGTATCAAGGAGTGGTAATTCGTTAATCGTTAAAAGACCTTTTGAAGTATCGAGGATTTCTGGCTGTGGGTTTTCATCACCTTCGTGAGGCTGAGGCATTGAAACTTCACTCAAGAAAAGCTGGATTGAAGCGGTTTGGTCGCGAATTACGACAAAAGCGATCTTACCAAATTTACGAATACCGGTAATACGCCCTACGACCGAAACTTCCTTACCTTCAAGAGAATCAAAATTATCTAAAATTTGTTGGTTTGTATGAGTACGAACAGCCTCCGCGGGATACGGGTTAATACCAAGTTCTTTGAGCTCCGCTAGCTTGCGAAGTCGCTCATCGCGAAAATCTTTTAAAGTCGACATATTATCTAAAATTATAGCATAAAAATGACAGAGGAGAGGGCCGCCCGACAGGGAAACGCATTGAAGCGCTCCCCTGTCGGATGAGCCTTGTTTGCTACCGTGATTAGTAGTGCGCGACATCGATGAAGTACATCTGCAGGCCGACATCTCTCAGCCGAGCACGCATTTCTTTGGATTTGAGGTATTCGTTGAATGCTTTCACGAACCTTTCTCGTCCATTTCCATGGCCGTACACATCCGTGAATAGGATGTTCCAAAGCCCACCGTCACCCAGTGTGCGACGCGGTCTGCTGTCCTCCCAGAAATGGTATGCGCCCCCAACGGGACCACCTTGTCTGATGAGCCATTCGTCGAGGCGGAGATCTGAACCACTTGCTTGCCGAGTTTGTTCGAGCATCTCCAGTCGAGATTCGAGAAACACTTGCTGAGCTTGCTTACGAGCCTCCTCGAATCGCTTGTACTCCTGTTCAAACTTCATAGTGGCAGGGCCACCAGTGAGCGTTGCCATCAGAATCTCCTCTGTCTAAAGGTTCACCACCGTTTCGACACCAACACCTGGTAATCGGGTCAGTGGAATGTGGTTAATCTCTTTTATACCATAATAAAAACCGCGCCCAAACCTTGAGCGCGATTGTTTGATGCGGTGTAACTATTAGCCAACTGAAACAATTGTGTAACTAATATCGCCACGTGGAGTCGAGATAGTTACCTTGTCATCAACCTTCTTGCCATACAGCGCCATGCCGATTGGTGATTCGTTACTAATCTTGCCTTCAACTGGGTTAGCTTCAACTGGGCCAACAACGGTGTAAACAACCTTTTTAGCGCCAGTTTTAAGCTCTACACGACTTCCAAGGCCAATGGTGCTTTTGCTGTTCGCTTTAATGATTTCAGCGTTATTAACGATGTCTTCAATTTCAGCGATACGAGTTTCAAGGAGGCCCTGTTCTTCACGAGCAGCATCATATTCAGCGTTTTCGCTTAAATCACCGAAGTCACGAGCTTCAGAGATTTTATCAGCTACCTCGCCGCGACGTGCTTTCAAACCGATTAATTCGGTTTCGAGCTCTTTTTTACCATCAGCGGTAATTTGGTACTGCTTCTTCATGTATAATTCTTTACTTTCTAATGTCTTTACGTTCAACACCTACGCTATATATAGCGTAGGCTTTATTCTCATATTTCTGGTTAGCTTATTTTATCAAGCAGTTCTTCCAGTGTCAACACCTCTGTTTCACTGGTCTTCCGGTAAGTCAGTTCAAGCTTATTCTGTTCGATCAGGCGCTCGCTAATGGTTATGCGGTATGGTAAGCCAATTAATTCGGCGTCTGCAAACTTAGTTCCAGGGCGTTCGTCGCGGTCGTCAAACAACACAGTTACACCGCTCGCTTTCAATTTTTCGTAGAGTTCATTGGCCTGGTCAATCACATTTCCAATACTTACCAAGTACACTTTGTATGGAGCGATATTTGCCGGCCAAACGAGCCCTTTTTCATCAGAAAACTTCTCAGCAATCACACCCATAACGCGCGTTACGCCAATGCCGTAGCTTCCCATGTACACTGGGTGTTGATTATCGTCGTCGCCAGCGAACATCAGGCCCATATCTTCGGCTTTTTGAGCACCGAAGTTGAAGATATTCCCTACTTCAGCCGTTTTTACTTGTTCAAGTTCGTCACGGGAAATACCTAAATCCTTGACGGCATCTTCAATAACTTCTTCATTAATCGCAATGTTCTTTTCGCGATGCAAATAAATAACATCCTCGCCAGCATCGCAAATGGTCTGGAATTCGTGGCTAAACTTTGTAAACGCTCCCCCACTAGCAAAAGTAACATACGTGTCATTGCCAAGCCCAAGGCGCTCAAACACACGCTTGTAGGCCTCAGTGGCTGAGTCGTAATAAGCTTGAAGGTCTTCAGGGTTAGTGTGGAATGAGTACATATCCTTCATGATGAATTCACGGCCGCGCATAATACCGCTTTTGGCACGAAGCTCGTTGCGCATTTTGGTTTGGAATTGGTACAAACTAATTGGCAAGTCTTTATAGCTGTGAATATACTGTTTCAACATCTCAACAATTGGCTCTTCGTGGCTCCAACCCAACCCTACTTCGGTTTCGTCTTTTAGTTTGGTCTTAAACCAGATATCAACCACGTCATCGCTCCAACGGCCAGTTTTTTCCCAAATCTCGCGGCGCTGCAAGCTGGTCATAATAAGTTCATTTGACCCAATTGAGTCCATTTCTTCACGAATAATCTGTTTGATATTTTCGATAACTCGAATCCCTAATGGCAAGTACGCATAAGCCCCGGCCATTTCTTTATATACATAGCCAGCCCGAATCAAAAGTTGGGCATTTTTAGCCACCTCATCAGCAGGTGCGTCTTTTAGTGTTTTCGTGAATAAATGTGAAACTCGCATAATTATCCTCCCATTGTACTTTGGACGACCGGATAGATAAAGAGGAAGAAGAAGGCGACGCTATTTTTTAGCATATGAAGCATCATGGATGACCATAGGCTCCCTGTTATAACACGGAGCAAACATAGGACAATACTCAACGCGAAAACATCCAGCCCAACGTTCCAAGCAAAGTGAACAATGCCAAAGGTTGCGCTAGTGACAAGGATTGCTACCCATAATGGTGCGTACTTGCGCAGCTTGCCCAATAAGTAGCCCCGAAATAGCAGCTCTTCGGCTATCGGCGCAATGATTACCAACATAATAAACGCCATGATGTACTCACCTTGTGAGCTTAAATTGGTGAAGCCGGTATCTTGAACTTGGTTATAGTTTACGAATGGCAGAAACGACATGGCTATGGTGGCAATAAGTGTCGTTAAAAGAAGATACACTGCCGCACCAGCTGGCACCCATGCAATATCTGTCCAAACTGGGTACCGTTGCACACCCAACTCCTCTTTCGTCGTGCGAATTTTCTTGACCAACCATGGTACCCCAATAACAATTAGCAGAGACAGCGCGTAGACTATCCCACCGGCAACTAGCTGAAAGAGCGAAGGGTTTACTTGGGCCAGCGGCGCACCCATGCTTTGTAGTACATCAATAAGCACCAAAGCAACAGCCTGCGCCAACATAAACCCAAGGAATACCCATACTGGTATGCCGATCGACAGCCAGATTCGACGTTTTAACGACTGCCCCGCCACCTTAGCTGGCACCGGAATCATAAAAGGTGCTGTGAGTTTAGAAAAGTTTAAAGACATCAGCGATAGTCACCAATACAATTAAAGCAAGTAACACCATAAAGCCGGTACCATGAATTTTTTCTTCACGCTCTTTGGTAAGGGGTTTTTTCATTACCTTAAACAGTGCAGTAACGAACCATCGGCCACCGTCAAGCGAAGGAATCGGTAAGGTATTCATAACGGCCAGCGTTAAAGAGATGATCGCCGCTAGGAAAACTACTTGCGAGAAACCAGCTTGGCTGGCTGCTGGGAAAATCACTCCCAATATACCAACTGGACCAGCCACGCTCGCCCCGGCTGTATTCAATTCTTCAGTTGCAGCAGTTCGGCCTGCCTGCGTAGGGCTAAGTTGCCCAAACAGGCCACCAAAGAAATTACTTACCAGCTGGCCAAGCCCTTGAATCGTCACCCAGGTGAATTGACCAGTAGTCACCACACCTACAATTGGCGCTGACCAAGTCGCTTTCATTTTTTCTTGCTGCCCTAATGTTGCCCCAAACACCGCTGAATCAGCATTTCGGAGGGATACATTTGTGGTTGCTTGTTTGCCATCACGGTCATAGACCACAACAACGGTTTGTCCGCGATGAGCTTTGCTGACATCGATAAGCGTAGCTGTATCATTAATTTGTTCACCAGCAAATTTAATGATCTTATCGCCTTTCTTGAGGCCAGCCTTTTCAGCCGGATAACCAGCTGTAAGCGTGCCGATTTCAACCGGGCTTGAGATCGTTGTCGTATCTGATGGAACACTAAATTGGTGAGGAATAATCTTTGGTAAGCCAGTCGCTGCTAGGATACTTAAAAGTACAATGGCGATAAGCCAGTTTACTACTACCCCAGCGAATAAAATCTTTGTTTTCTGCCAGAAAGTTGCGGCGCCATAATCACCTTTTTGGTCGGCAGCATCGTGCTCACCTTGTAATTTTACGAAACCACCAAGTGGGAGCCAGTTTAGGGTAAAGAGTATGCCATTTTTGAGCTTTTTAGCCCAAGCACGGGGTGGAAATCCAATACCGTACTCTTCTACGACAACCCCGTTTCGCCGAGCGACAATCGCGTGCCCCAACTCGTGGGCAGCAACCAAAACTACCAAGACAATAAGCCCAACAATAATACCAACAATTAACATTTACCCTCCAAATCGACGCTGTCTGCGCGTGTATTCATTCATTATAGCCGTCACATCTTCTTTTGTCATATCGGGCCAACTTTTCTTCAAAAACAGCAATTCACTATACGCTGAACGCCATAACATAAAGTTACTGAGGCGCTGTTCACCACTGGTGCGAACGATTAAATCAATCGGTGGAACCTCTGGTGCGTACAAGTTAGTGGCAATGAGTTCGGCGTCAATTTCCGAAGCCTTTGCGCCAGATTGAACAATTTTTTTAACCGCTTCGACAATTTCCAGCTGGCCACCATAATTAAAACAGAGCGCAAACTCCCCACCGGTGTTGCCAGCAGTCGCCTGCTCGGCCTTTTCGATAGCTTTAATGATCTTAGCGTTCACACCTTCCCTTGACCCCAACACCTTTAAACGAATATTGTACTCGTTAAACATAGGAATATCAGATGTAAGCAACCTTAAAACCAGAGACAAAAGCCGCTTTACTTCATCGGCACTGCGTTGCCAATTCTCTGTTGAAAATACATACGCTGACATATAGCGTACACCGCTCTCAAGTGTGGCGACAGCGACGTCTTTCAATGCATTGTAGCCCGCTAAATGGCCTTCATACACTGGGAGGCCGTGCTTCTTTGCCCAACGTCGATTTCCATCAACAATGTAACCCACATGTTGAGGTAGGACTGGGACGTGTTCATCCATTACAGTGTTAGGATTTCTTTTTCTTTATCTTTGAACAGGCTGTCGAGCTTCGCGTTAAAGTCAGACATCAAATCATCGATAGCCTTCTCAGAACGCTTCTGGTCGTCTTCTGACATCTCTTTAGCATCTTTGATGCGCTTGATATCTTTAAGGGCATCTTGGCGGATGTTACGAAGCGCAATACGGGCTTCTTCCACCTTCTCAGAGGTTTGCTTCACAATCTGCTTACGACGCTCTTCAGTAAGTGCTGGGATTGGCACACGAACCAAACGGCCGTCATCGCTTGGGTTAAGACCTAAAGATTGGTCGTTACGAATAGCCGCCACAATGTTTTGAATATTACTCGGGTCAAACGGTGTAATCGTCAGTAGTTGCGCTTCAGGAGCGGTAACATTAGCTACTTGGTTAAGTGGCACCTTGGCACCATAAGCCTCAACTTGAACACTGTCGAGCATAGTTGGGTGTGCTCGGCCGGTCCGAACCTTTTTAAGTTCCTCTTCAAAATGGGAAACGGTATGAGTAAAACGATCTTCGTATTGTTTCTGATTAAACATGAGTCCTCTTTCTTAGTAACTCTATTATACATGTCTGCTACCCCTTTGAAACTATTGCATTATTTGGTCATAAGTGGTATAATAACCGCAAATGAAACGGAATTCTTCCCAGGAGCGTGTTGAGTCGCCCCGATTTATTAAGCAACAAGAGACAAAAGATACTTTAGCGATGGCCCAAGAAAGCCTTAAAGCGCTTAATGAGGACTATTATCAACTGGATCTCGACACAAACCCCCGTTCTAAGAGGTATCCGTACGAAGGTGCTGTCCTCTTTGGTATTGATGGTCGGCTAAAAGATCGGGCATCCACCCTCGCCCACTCACCAGCAGACAAGCTGGAACCTAGTCGTCTCGACTTTAATAGAGAATTTATCCAAAATCGTCGCATTATCCTGAGCCAGAGCGCTCTTTACAATTCACTGGAGAGTTGGAGAAAAAACCCGAAGAAAGAACAGGCGTATTACGGCAGCAAAATGAACGACCAGCATCTTGTATGGGCTCAACCCTTAATTCATGAAGATAGTGAGGTTGTCGGTGCTGTACAGCTTGCCTTTACAGTGAATCAACCAAACGAAAATTGGACCGTTCCTACCCAAGATGACCTCACCGACGTTTGGGAGAAGCATCAAAAGCCAATGGGTGAAGTTGCCCGAGCACTTGCCTCCCTTGCAACAAAAACGACCTCACTTTCGAAAAGCCTCGAAATTATGCCCCCGATAACTCCAAATGCATTCGTTATCGGCTGGGACGTCGTGAAGTCTACTGGTGATGCCTTATCGGACACCTACGCTACCCAAGAAGCCTACCTTGAAAGGTGGAAATTAGAACGTCAAGAAATTATCGATAAAATTAATGCGAAAGCTCGCAAAAGTGATGATCATAGGTTTGAGGCGAAAGTCCTTGACCGTGGTGATGGTGAGTTTATTATCCTTCCTATTCAGACCAGTGATGTAAATGACAGAGTACAGGTTCGCCTCGACTCACAGAACCACATTCCTGCTATTGTTGATGAACTTATTAAAAGGCATGCAGCAATTGCACAAGCATACGTGCCCACTATCTTCAAAAAGATTCAAACAGTTGTTGGTGCCGGTAACTTTGAAGAAGATCAAGATGGCAACCTTACGAGCCAAGCGATTTATGAGATAAAAAACTCGGCAGAAAAGTCTACCGAGCTTCTTATCTATAGCCCTTCGGCTAAAAAGATCTTGTTCTAGTCGTTAACACCCAACTCAATACGAGTAAAGCGGCGAATAATCAAGTTCTCACCTGTTTTAGCGATGTTTTCCTTAAGGAAATCACCAACAGTTTGTGAGTCATTCATAATGTAGGCTTGGTTCAAAAGTACCTTGTCTGCAAAGTGCTTTTTAACTTGGCCTTCAACAATTTTTTCAGCCATTTCAGCTGGTTTGCTCTTCAAAGTATCACTTTCAAGCGCTTCTTTGCGAACGCGTTCAACTTCTTCGGCTGGAATATCAGCTTCAGAAACGTATTGAGGGTTCATTGAAGCAACCTGCAACGCAATCATGTGAGCAAATTCTTTAAAACCATCAGTACGAGCGACGAAGTCAGTCTCGCAGTTTACTTCCACAAGAACACCAATGCGTCCGCCGTGTACGTAACTGTCGATAATGCCTTCAAGCGCTTCGCGGTCAGCTTTCTTTTCAGCCTTTGTTAGGCCTTTTTTGCGCATTGCTTCAAGTGCCTTATCAAAGTCACCATCAGCTTCAACCAAAGCAACCTTAGCGTCGGTTAAACCAACACCAGTAAGTTCTTTGAGTTTACGAATATCATCAATAGATACAGCCATTTTAATTAAGCCTCCTCACCCTTATCTTTCTTTGATACACCCTTGCCTTCAACAACAGCTTCAGCAACGTAATCGAGAATTGTTTGGATTCCCTTAATAGCATCATCGTTACCAGGAATTACGTAGTCAACTTGGCTTGGGTCAGCGTTTGTATCAACAACTGCAACAACTGGCACACCGATAGTCTTTGCTTCTTTAATTGCGTTGTCGTCACCGATAACGTCAATAAGGAACAGTGCACCCGGCTTGCCGCTAAGGTCTTTGATACCGCTGTACTTTGCGTTCAAAGCGTCAATTTCCTCTTGGAAACGTTGTACTTCAAGCTTGTTGTAGCGTTTTTCAAGGTCACCAGTTGCCATCTTCTTTTCAAGATCTTTGAGTTTCTTGATTTGGGCAGAAATAGTTTGGACGTTTGTAAGCGTACCACCAAGCCAACGCTCGGTCATGTATGGTTGACCAAGAGCTTCAGCAGTTTGCTTTACGATGTCTTTGGTTTGCTTTTTAGTAGCAACAAACAAAACTGTCTTACCGCTCGCGATAGTCTTAGTAATGAATGGCAATGCCACGTTAAGACCTTCAACAGTCTTAGTTAGGTCAATGATGTGGCTATCTTGACGCTTGCTGTGAATGTATGGGGCCATTTTAGGGTGCCAACGGCTCGTCTTGTGTCCAAAGTGAACACCAGATTCGAGCAATTTCTTAATATCAACCTCTACGGCCATATTGGTTTGTACTCCTTTTTTCCTCACCGTCAGCCCTGATTGATTCAGGAGTAATGCGGACGGTTGTGTCGTTTAATAAATGTTACCTACGTATTGTAACAGATATGAAAGGTGTTGTCTAGGGCCGTAACGTGAGCGAATTTGTGGTTTCCTGACGAACAATCTCGTGTGCGCCCGAAATGACAATGAACGCTGTTCGATCAACCGACTGTATAGCGGCTTTAATTTTCTGTTCTTCAAACCGAGTAATAACTGCAAGCAAAATTCCATGCGGTTCGGGATCTTTTTCATTTGCCTCTTTAAGATACGTTACCGGTTCTTCAATTACCTGATTAATTACTCTTCCAATTTCTCGTACTTTCATACTGACAATCCACACGCTGCGCGATTCGTTCAAACCATCGACAGTTACATCAATCGCTTTATGAGCTACGAAATAAGCGATCAACGAATAGAGTGCGTTTTGCCATCCAAACACAAAACCAGCGGCGGTAATGATAAGTCCATTAATCACCATGATAGCCTCTCCAACAGAGAATACGGTCACCCGGTCAATCAAAATGGCGACCGTATCGGAGCCGTCAATAATACCTCCATACCTAATCACTAAGCCGGAACCTACGCCTACAAAAATGCCACCAAAAATGGCGGCTAAAATTGGCACATCGGTAAAACCATGCGGGAGATGGATAAAGGTTAAAGTAGCCAAAGTCGCAATACCAACACTCGAGCAGAGTGCAAAATCTTTACCAAACTTTCGATAGCCGAGAATAACAAATGGGATGTTAAGAACAAGCAAGAATAGCCCGAATGGAATCCCAGTTAAATAAGCACTTAAAATTGAGATTCCTGTGACACCACCATCAAGCAAGTGGTTCGGTAGTAAGAATAATTGTAGGCCAACGGCGGCAAGAAAACTTCCAGTAATGATAAGAATGATGCGCCATGCTTTATGCAAACCTCTGTACCCTCTTCTTCTTAATTACCTTGGCCGTAATATACCCTTATTGTACAGGGTTTCTAGCTGATGCCCAAATTGTGCATGACAGCGTACAGTACATATGCTGGCCAAAAAATTGCTTTGATAAGGGCAATTATGAAACCCAAAACTGTCACGTTAAGTTGGAAAAAATAAATGACCGCACCGATATATGCCGTGAATACTACCCAGCCAAGTGCGCCCTGATCGGTAACTACTTTCACAATTCGTTCGTTGTGTGCCATGCTTCCCTCCTTGTTAATCTATTTCTATAATACGCCTAAATAAAAGTAAGAGGCCCCGGAAATTTCCCGGAGCCCACTAGTTCACTTCCCTTTACGTCGAAGTTTCAGGAGGTTGGTTGCGTCCTTCTCGCCTGGCGAGTGGATACTTACGTACGTCATTTGTCCGTACGTTACACTCACATGCTCGAGTGTCCGCAGGAAGGCTGGACTCATCTGGCCCAGCGCGACGAAGTCGGTCTCCTCCTTGATGCGGATTGCCTTCCTCGCATGACGTCGCTTGAGCTCGGCCAGAATTTCCGGCTTGAGCCTTGGGTTGTAATCGAGCACCTTGTTTTTGGTGGACATCGAAATCTTGCCATCCGATGTTGAAACAGTGCTCCCGAACAAGTGCCGCAACCGAAGGCGCCGACGCTTGATCCGAGGACGAAGCTGCTCGTCGAAGGCCGCAACCGCAGCCAGATCTTCATCTGCGATTTTCTTAGCCGCGTCCGCAGCTCCTTTCGATTTCACTACCCGTTCCATCAGGATTCGTCGTTGGCGCAGTACTTCGGGCGCCCATGTCTTGCTTGGGAGCTTATCGATCACACCCCAATCAACTGCCGGCTTATCGTCCAACAGTCTCACCTCACCTTCATTGTGTACGTTCTACTAGAAGTGTCTAGCTGTCTTTATTATACCTTGAGGTTAATACCTAAGAAACTCAGAGGTTTCTTCTACATCTTGCAGCTCTTTACGTTTCGTAATAAAAGCACTGTTTTTAAACTCATAGTCATCATCTACGTGGCCACAGCCATATCCAGAATTTTCAGCGAGCGCAAGTTCTGCTGTCACTTCTGGGTCAGTAGAATTGACGCAGTCTTCGCACACCACTCCCGATGATTGGGTTTCATGCTGGTACACTATCATCGACTCAGCATCGAGCGCGACCGCAATCCATACCTTAAATGAATTGGGAAATTCCAGCATCGACCCAAAGTCACCTATCCACGCTTCTAGTTCGTGAATAGAAACGTGGCCTTTAAAGTTCAGCCTGCTTCCCTTGCGTTCAAGGCGTTCGGTAGAAGTTGCCTCATAATGATATTTCAGCATTTGGCGCGAGGTAATTGCCTCATGCCCTACCAATTTCACAAATTCAGAGAGAGCATCTTCATTTTTCATATAAAAATACTCCCCTTCGCCTGTTTCATAATGCCTATCAATAGCCTCAAGCCAACGAACAACTTCACTCTCGTCTGTCATTTCAGGTGTTCGCGCGTTTATAGCTTCTCTAGTAGCATTTTCCATAGCAGACATTTAAGCACACCTTGCGACCCTTTACAAACCGGTCATTTTCAGATACAATAGTTCAGATTATGAAAAGCAACCTACATCCAACCGATTATCGCCCTGTCGTATTT
>OUML01000006.1_pt1 | contig 30707 bp, 30 predicted proteins | sample 1690991 | NCBI WGS metagenome assembly OUML01 (sample SAMEA3914864, study PRJEB12502) | metagenome | biome: forest; material: soil | place: USA | collected 2012-03-12 | depth 0.3 m | reverse complement strand
TACCTGCCCTTTTGTCCCAACGGTTGCTGTTCCATAAAGTTGCTTGTCGTGCATTTCGAATACCATTATGCTCCAGTATGAAAAGTATGTCAAGTATTACTAGGTAGTTATACTTTAACGCTATTGGCTTTTTTGCGCCATTTTGGCTGTTTGTCGTAGTAATCCAAATACATTTGAATTGAAGTAACGATAAGAATCATGATAATTGGGCCGTATACTACCCCTATTAAACCGAACAATACAATACCACCAAATGCTGCCAGTGCCGTCAGGCCAGGTGTGAGAGTAATTGATTTTGGAATGATGTACGGACGGATGAAGTCATCGAGATTAGCGGCAACAAGGTAAAGCAAGAAAGCAATTAAACCGCCCCAGAAGTTGCCAAACAACATGGCCGCAAAGGTAATTGGAATCACGACAATTCCACAACCAAGTGGTACAAGGTTAAGGGCGGTAAAGACCACCACCATCAGGAAGAAGTAATCCCCAAGGCCCAAGCAGAAGGTCAAAATAAGTGACGACAAAAGCGAAATAATGAATGATATTAACAGCTGCCCTTTCGCCATAGCATTTGCCATCAAGCCAACGCGAGCCAAGTACATGCGAGTAATGTCAGGTTGGAAGGGACTTAAGGCTACAACAGTTGAGGTGATTTTTTTACCATATACCAAACACTCATAGAACAAGAAGAGGTACATTACGGTAAGGGCAATTGTCACTGGGATGCCACCGATAAACGAAGTTACAAAGGCTACGATACTATTAAGAATATCGGGAAGTGCCGACTTTAAGAAAGTAATCACCCCGTCGCCAGTGACAACTGGATGAGCTCCAATCAGTGGGCCGATAGTATTATTCACCCAATCAATAAATGACTGCACAGCCGCTGGTACCGTTGCACCACTGGCGCTAAAGGTTGCGGTAAGGTTAGACGCTAAGTGGGTTAGCTGAATCAAAGTAAAGATTAAAATCAGCACAATTGGGACAACAAGGACAATAACCGACCATAGTAAAGTTAAAGTCGCGGCAAAACCAGCCTTCATATGACGAAGGAGTTTCGTGTACACTCCATAGAACAAGAAAGCTATAAGTACTGCCAAGGCAATAACACTGAGGAATGGCCAGGCAAACCAAATTCCCACTAGAATAGATACAAGAGCAACATACAACCAATTCTTACTAGTAAGAGGATGGGTTTTCATATACCGATAGTAGCACACTTCCTCTACTAAGAGATGATTTGCGCTACAATAGAGCTATGCTGGAGTTTATCGATTCATTGTGGTTACTCATCAGCGCCATTCTTTCAATGGTCGTTCTTGGCATCATAGCCGGGTTTAGTCCCACCCTTTACGTTACCCAAATTGGCGTTGCCACTACTTCAAAACGAGCTCGAGCCCTTATGATTTCTCTCATGATAGGCGTACTGCTTGGTATTATTCTTTTGAGTATTCTCTTCCAGTTTTTCCAACTCGAGACCCTTCGGACTTTTATTGACTCGACTCTCAGCGCATTGTTCGTAAGCGTTATCTTTAATATTATTATTGGCACGACATTTGTCATTATGGGTTTTTGGTATATCAACAAAAAACCAAACCGAATCGATGGTGACGAAAGACCAACTGCAAAATCGAGTTATTGGGCTTTGATATCGCTTGGTTTCTTCAGAACTTTTGTAAGTATAAGTGGTGCGACCGCGACCTTCCTTGCCAGCGGTATTATATCGGATGCACGAACAAATATTGTGAGCTGGCTTATTTTAACCGCCGTCTTCCTAGCATCAACTGTTGCCCCATTCGTCGTAATCCTTATTACAATGAAACGCTCCCCAGAGAGAATTAAGAGTTTGCTTGCTTGGCTTAAAGCTCAACTCGTACGATACAACTATAAACTTGTTATTGGCGTAGCGGCTATTTTGATAGGCAGCGCCATTATTATATTTAATTTGCTAAAAGCGATTTCTTTTTAATCCATCGCCCGCGACTATACTTTAGAGAGAGCTTACTTTATAGTTAATACCATGACAGAAGACCAAAACCGGATCGTCCTTACCGGCATTAAACCTACCGGAACCCCACACATTGGCAACTACTTCGGCGCAATTGAACCAGCCCTCCGCCGAGCAAATGATTATTCAGAAGCTTTCTTTTTTATTGCTGACTACCACGCATTAAACTCAGTACAAGATGGTGAAACCATGAAAGAACTTACTCGTAATGTCGCTGCAACTTGGTTAGCAGCTGGGCTTGACCCATCAAAAGTTCATTTCTACCGTCAATCTGACGTGCCAGAAGTTTTCGAACTAGAAACAATTCTTAATACCTTCGTACCAAAAGGTTGGATGAATAAGATGCACGCCTACAAAGCGGCAATTGATAAAAACCGTGAAGCTGGCAAGCCAGATGACAACGACGTAAATATGGGCCTGTATACCTACCCTATTTTAATGGCCTCTGACATTTTGATTTTTAATGCTTCAGATATACCTGTTGGTCGCGACCAAGTACAGCATGTTGAAATTGCCCGCGACATTGCCCAACGATTTAACAATCAATATAACGACACGGCATTCGTATTACCAGAACATGTACTTGAAGATGGCATCGCCGAACTCCCAGGCCTCGATGGCCGCAAGATGAGCAAAAGTTACAATAATACCATCCCTCTTTATGCTGGCCGTGAAGCTTGGGAACAAGCAGTTCGTAAGATTGTCACCGATTCAGTTGAACACACCAATGAAAGCGTTCGCGAAACGGTACTGTTTAGGATTTACGCAACCATTTCCACTGAAGACCAAGCTAATGCCCTTGCGAATCAACTCGTTGAAAAGACTATTGGTTGGAAAGAAGCAAAAGACCTTCTTCTACAAGCATTAGAAGCCCGTTTTAGCGAACAGCCCGCCCGTTACCAAGAGTTGCTTCAGAACCCTGAATATATTGATTCTGTTTTAGCAGAAGGTGCTGCAAAGGTTCGCCCAATTGCACAGGCTCACTTAGCTCATATTAAACAAGTACTCGGTATTTAATTTAGTTTTAACGAGCGCGTTCAAAGTGACAGGTGTACCCACCTGGGTTCTTTTGTAGATAATCTTGGTGATATTCTTCGGCTGGCCAAAAGGTTGTCAGAGGCTCAATGCTGGTTACAATTGGATTTTTCCAATAGGGTTGGTTGCGAGTGATCGCTTCTTCGGCAGCTGCTTCTTGAGAATCATCGGCATAAAAGATAGTCGACCGGTAACTTGAACCAATGTCATTCCCCTGCCTATTCATGGTTGTAGGGTCGTGGATTTGGAAGTGATAATCAAGCAACGTATCGAGGTTGGTTTTCGTTGGATCATACGTAATTTTCAATGCCTCAGCATGACCAGGGTGGTTTTCATACGTGGGGTTATCGTTATCGCCACCAGCATAGCCAACTTCAGTATCAATAACCCCAGGCTGATCTCTAAACAGCTCTTCCATGCCCCAAAAGCATCCACCAGCAATGACTAATGTATTCATATATCTATTATAGAACTGTCGAGCTTAATTAGCGACGACGAGTACGTGGCATGTGACGGCGACGTCGGCTGCGACGAACCAAGAAGATAACGAGGATGATAAGGCCAATAAGAACTATTAGAGCGATGATTGCACTAATAATAACCCAAGGTGGTATTACCCAGAATGATTGAGTAGCTTCAACGGTTTGGTTTTTATCGCCGTAAGTAAAGGTTGCAAGGACTGTATAGTGACCAAAGGTACCAATATTCTTCAGTGGAATACTCCATACACGGGCACTATCTGGAAGCACCATGTCGCGCTGAGGTTTATTGTTAAAGTCAGTTGTATATACTACTTTATTGCCCTCTTTTACAGAGATGCTACCGAATGGACCAACTTGTACGTTTCCTTTGTTTTCAAAGCGGAACTTTGTTGAAATATCATCTGGAGTAGCAAAGGTTGAGCCAGTGACGCCATGCTGTTGAACATTGAAGTCTGTAAGATTAAGCTTCTGAACGATATCGCCAGGAACAGTTAGCAACATCAAAGACGCAACACTCGGGCTTAGATTTACCTGACCACCAGTGTCACCAGAGGTTGGCGAAAAACGAACAGCACCAAAGTACCCACCAGCTTGAGCAGTACTCGGAACATTAATTGTAACGTCAATAGTTTTACCCTGACCCGCAGGGATTGTGAAGTCGGATAATGGCGCTACGAAGCGTTTAAGGCTATGTGAAGGAGCGAACTGAGTTTCATCAAGAATAAGTGCAGGGGTACCGTTTTCGTCACCAGCGACAAAGTCGTTGATGCTTGGGTGAACGCTAATTGAGCCGCCTGTGAGGTTTGACACTGTTACCTGAATCTTCTTACTAGCACCGGGAAGAATTTGCGTATCAGTACGAATTGGCGTAACCTTTAAGGTATTTGCCGTAGCCGCTGAAGCGAGAGAAGGGTGAAAAATACCAAGGACAAGCGCAGCAACTGCAATTGTTATTACGATACGAATATTTGTTTGAAAACGTCGTTTCACCAACACACCAGGATCCCCATTAGTTATGTAACTGCCTTTAATCATAACAGATGTGGTTATGTTTGCAAACATAAAATAACACCCCCGTCTGGAGGTGTTATTTTTAAGGTGAAGTTTTTTAGAACTTACCAGTTGCAATCAGACCCAAGTTGGCTGAGTAGAGACCAGCTGGAGTACTGTTACTGATACTTGCGCCGAAAGTCATCGTAACATTCTTATTGTTTACAGGTTGACTATTCGTATCGAGGAATGGGTCACCATAAGGGCTGGTTACACCGGTTGACTCATCAGTAGCATTATAGTTCAGGGCGTAGGTCGAAGTGTTGTAGCCTGAACCTGAAACTGGTTGATAAGCTCCAATTGCGTCTGTTACACTAGCGGTGCTAGTTGCAGATGAAACCTTAACACCAAATTTCGATTCCCCTTGGGCAATGCCCGTTTGTTGAGCAGGTGCAATGTCACAGGCAGTTGGAGCACCTGCTCGAATCAATCCACCACAGTGCAACGCGTCGCTCTTTAACCTTACTACTGCACCGCCTACGGCGTTAGTTGAGATTTGAGTGTAAAGATCACCAGTGCTTACATGTGCTGCATCCAGCGCAATAACCGTACCGGTTGTTTCACCGAGTTTTAAGGTAGGTGCGGTTGTGCCCGTACAGTTAGCAGCGATCACTGCTTTTGACACACAGAAGGTCATACTTTCCAATACGGCAGCTGACACGCCAATGCTGTCAGTAATGCTGATAGCCGCACTACCCGTATCAACTGTGCCAGCACCAAGGGTAGTGGCATCAACATAGTTAGCAAGGTGGCCGCTTGTGTCATAGGTTACGATACGTGCGTAAATTGGTCCTACTGCAGTTGGGTTAGTAATATGGTCAAGGACAACTGAGATAGCAGTTGTTGCAGCGATTGTACCAACCACCTTAACCGTATTTGCATCAACAGCAGTTACGCCTGTAAAGCCAGATGTTGTGGAGCTAGCACTTGAGGCACTAAAGCCAGCTGGTGCATTACATGTCTCACCAATAAGTGGTGTGTCATCACAAAAATCGACAACAAATCCACCGGCGGCTCCAGCCGAGGTGAAGTTAAGGGTGTACGATACATCCGTTGCTGTTTTTGATGAATTAGTTAATTGCACTGAGCGCTCGGTCAACTGAGCAGCTGAAACAACTGTCGGTGCGACAACTGCGGCCACTAATGCGACGAGCGCAATTAGAGACCCTACCTGACGGTTAAATATTCTAAAAGACTTCATATACGATTCCACTCACATTTCTCTTTTTTGTTAATATTTGTCTTGTTTTTAGTAACGACTCTAGTGTACCACGGTATTGCTTATGGTTGTCAAGCATATTTTTTGCAAGTTTTCCACAAGTATTATAAAGTTTAGTTTTCTTTGTAACTTTCGCGTTCTTTAAGCATCTTATTGCGTATAGATACTACCTGACTCATTCGGCCTAGCCAAAAGGCTGGAAGCAATAATACTGAGGATACTGCGGCCGGTATCCAAAGTACGGTTGTGGGCGCAGTATTTCCTGTTGTATTTGGGGCTGAAGGAGTTGAATCTACCTTACCGTTAGCAACAGCAATAAGTTGCAAGAAGGCGGTTACCCCGTTCACATCGGTTACCTTTATATTCGCCTGATAGATACCAGCCTTTTTATAGGTGTGCGTAATGTTAACCAAGCCAGCCAAGGATTGACTCTTTAGTTCTGTAGCCGTGCCATCTCCCCAATCTAAGCTAAAGGCGTAGGGGCCAGTACCGCCAGATAATTGTAGTGGCCAAGTAAGCTCACTTCCGGCAGCAGCTGAACGGCGACCATATGAGCTAGTTAATGTAACGAGTGCCCCAAAAGCAGCGAAATTCGTATTATTATAGTTAACCGTTACCGTATTCGATGCCGGACCTGTTTGATCGAGACTGTCATAGACACTGGCAGTAAGCTCATTCGTACCATAGTACAGGGTTACTTGTACGCTAAAGCTGCCGTTCGTACACATTACTGCCCCAGCCATCACGCCGTTGTTATATACCTGCACTAATAGGTCAGTCGGACAAATACCATTCACCGTTATTGGCGAGGTACTGAATGATGCCCCATTGCCCGGTGTGCTAATGGTGGCGCCTTGGGTTGGCGGGGCTTGGGTTTTCGTAGCCTCAAGACCAAACGAGCCTGGTTTCGGGTTAGGGTTAGGGAGCGGCGTAATTGCTGCCGCGGGCCGCACAAAAACCAAAAGCGCCAGGAGTGATACCCCAATTGCAATCGGGAGTACCAACCTAGCGCTTTTTTGTATTTTACGTACCATAGTTGTGCTTATTGTAACCCGCTTACCCTACTTACAAAAGGGGTTAAGCTTATCTTCGGCGGCGTGATAGTTTTTTACGCTGGTTTGCGAAGTTGCGGCCCTTGATTTTCTGAACAAGTCGCCAGATAAAGTAGGTAGCGAGACCGAGGACAACGAGAACTGTAAGTACGAACCACCAAGGGAGATACCAGAACGAAGCGGTGCTAGTAACCTCTTTAGTGTTATTTCCGTTCTGTCCATAAAATAAATCAAGAGATACGGTGTAAAAACCTGGCCACAAAGCTGGGTCGACACAACCAGTCGACTTAGCAGTACCGCCATCAAATTGAACATTTTCAGTTTGTAACTTGATACAGGCTACAAACGTTCGGCTTTGACCAATAAGCGCTAAGGAGCTATTTGGGTTTACATTGCTAATTACTTTTTCTTGTCCAAAAAGACTTTTCAACGTAATACTACCTACAGGAGCTTCGGCTACGTTACCGTCGTTTTTAAGTGTGTAAGCAATATTTTGAGGTTCTGTGGCAGTCATAAAAACATAGCCACCCTTATCAGTTCCTGTTGGGACATTATATGCTCCAAACTTTTGAACAGTAAGGTTTTCATTCACCAAGCCAGGGACTGAAACGAATGCCAACGTTACACCTGAAGCACTCAAACCAACATTACCACCATCAGGAGAACCAGATGAGTACACGATAGCGCTGTAGTAGCTACCAGCACCTTGCTTGGCTGGGATTGAAACACCCAAATTGAGGCTTTTACTTGAGCCTTTTGGAATTACCACGCTCTTTGGAATGGTCAAAAATGGCTTTAAAGACCATGCAGTCTGAGGAGCATCCTCAGCCAGCATCAATTTTGGTGACCCGCCATCATCGTTATATGTGAAATCAACGACGCGAAGTGTAAGTTGAAGATCTTTCGTGCTGTCGAGGTTTCTAATTGTAATTGTATCTTTGATTGATTTACCAGCTTCAACAACATAAGTCTTTTTTGGCACAATACTAAGTGCTGCTGATGACTGAGCTGAAGCAGGTGATGCGTGTAAAGCCGTGGCAGCAAAAACTACTACCGCAAGACCGGCAATAACCATGCTTTTAAAGCGTTTCATGTTTATCTATTTCCCTCACGTTTTACTTTCATTTATAAGTATAAACAGTATTGTACCATTAAAACCTACCGCTGGCTATGAAGGTAAGTGTTGTTGTATATACACCAGCTCGCAGATCAGGACTTGTATTCAAGATGTAACTGACAGTGAACTTTTTCATTAAACTTACATTCGGTGAGTAGGCAACAATATCACCTGGTACGTACATATATTCATTTGGGGTATTGTAGCCTGGGGCCGCAAAAGCATTCGCCCATGTACCCTCAGGGTCACTGCCGATGGTCGGATCATTATTAGCCACGAGGTTTATACCAAACTGGTTTTTACCAGGCGTACTTGGCGTTGGGGTCGTTGGAGAGTCGATCACGTTAGTCGCAGCACTCATCGGCGTTCCGTTAGCAGTTATAGCAAAACCTCCACTCGCATTTGTTCCTACAGCCATCTGCGACTGAGCCGTCAATGTTGTGGTTGGGCTTAACGTTCCAAGGTCTTGGTAGTATATGTCGTTGGTGCTGGTACAGTTATCGCTCACCTGCTGTGCCAAACAGAAGATAAGCATTGGCGGAACCTGTGTTTCAATGATCATACCATCGGTTACTTCTCCCTTAACCGAACCAAAGTCAATTTGCGCCCCTGTTCCATCGGTTGATGCAAGACTCTTTAGACGAATCGAGAATGACTGACTCGTATCAGTTGGGTTCTTAATATTATCAAACGTATACGACGAACTACTCGCCGAGAGCATACTCGGAGGACGTGAAATTATTATATGATTTGTGTCTTGAGATAAAATCGCAAAGCCAGTCTCCCCCGTTTGTGCACTTAATACTGCGTTTGAAACATCTAAGCCAGGAGGCGTTACACAATCGTGATATGGGATTGGGTCAACACAAAACAGCATATCTACGGAGCCAACTGCTTGTGGGCTCATATAGCGGAATGATACCGTGTAAGACGTCGTTGCGCCCGGTACAGTACTATTCATATAAAGCCCACGCTCTTGGAAACGCATTGCGGCCGAAGCTGGAGCGATAAAAAGAAATAGCACTAAAAGCAAGGCTACTAATTCCTCACTAAAAATATGACGCCAGTTGAAAACAAACGCATGAAACCGAAACAACTTATGTTGCATAGCTGTTATTGTACTAAAGAATGAGCGTTATGCGTAGAGGCCTGTATTAATACCGGCCAGTCTATAACCAGCAAAATAACCTTGTATCATCAAGGCTAATTTGCTGATGCATGATAAAAAGTATTTAGATCTATTAATATCCCAATCTTCCTACGTAGTTCCCTGTGCTTGTACGATAACCAAACCATATTCCACCATCAGAGCCTAAAGTCGGACCGCCAACTTCGTAGCTAACACCGGTGCCTGGTATTGTGTACATCGTAACGGTTCCTGCACCTGTTGTAATTCGACCTATTTTTGGAGCTGAAGGATTATCATCAACAAACCACATTGCGCCGTCAGGACCAGCTACAAGTTTAATTGCATGTACACCGGTGGGTGGAGTGTACGTAGTGACAGTCCCAGCGGTCGTTACTTTTTCAATTGTTGCACCGGATGCAACCCAAATATTACCGTCTGAGCCAGAACTTATGTCAGCGATAGTCGTGGACATGGAGAAAGTGCCACTTGTACCCCCCGAAATAGGCAGCACATAAATTAACCTGTAATACCCGTCCCCTACATAGAGCCTGCCGTCTGGGCCAGTGGTCATGACTCCCAGGTTTGAGTTAGCGTCATATGTCTGTACAGTAGCTATAGTTCCCGTTGAAGGATCTAACGATTTAAGGTAGCTATTAGCGGATGAACCAGAATACTTAAACGTGTAGTAGATCTTACCATCTGATCCAGCAGCAATGGCGCCTGCAGAATAGGAAGATCCTCCAGTATAAAACGTTATGGTTCCCGTGGATATATCAAGCTTACCTATATATATATGCCAGTACCAGCATTGCCGTTAAACCAAAGGTTGCCATCCGGACCAGTGATCAACTTAGAAACTGTAAAGCTTGTTTGAGATGGTGGATACCCAATACTATAGTTTGTGATTGAACCAGTGGCAGTCATTCTACCGATGTAGTTACTTGAACTAGCGCCGCTACTGCTCTCAAAGTACCAGAAATCACCGCCAGCTACAGTCATAGCACCAGGTTTAGTGTAGGTAGCAGTTAAAGGATTATTACTGAAAGTAGGTGCTGTAGTAATGTTTCCTAAATAATTTCCAGTACTATTCCGATAACTAAACCAGATGGAATTGTCTGGGCCAAGAACAGGACCGCCAACTTCATAGCTTACGCTTGTACCTGGTATTGTATACATATTCACAGCTCCAGCCGTTATGGTGATGCGGCCAATTTTGGGAGATGTAGGGTTGTCATCAACAAACCACATTGCACCGTCAGGCCCAGCTACGAGTTTAATTGCATGTACACCAGTAGGTGGAGTAAAGGTAGTAATTGACCCGGCAGTTGTTACTCTTTCAATTGTCGAGCCTGACGCAACCCATAGATTACCGTCTGAACCAGAAGCTATATCAGCTATGGTTGTAGACATGGAGATGGTATTGTTCGTACCACCAGTAAGGGATATACCGTAAATCAACTTATAATATCCGTCACCAACATAAAGCCTACCATCTGGGCCAGTAGCCATTACACCGAGATTAGAGTATGTATCGTACGTTTGAACTGTAGTAATAGTTCCAGTACTAGGATCTAAAGACTTAAGGTAGCTATTAGAAGGAGAGCCGGAAGTTTGATAGGTATAGTAAATCTTACCATCTGATCCTGCAGCAATCGCTCCCGCTGAATAAGCACTCCCCCCTGCGTAGAACGTAACCGCGCCTGTAGATATATCGAGCTTACCTACATATACCCCACCCCCACTAGAACTGCCTGTAAACCAGACATTCCCATCAGGTCCTGTGATCAACTTTGAAACCGTAAGGCTTGTTTGTAGCGGAGGAAGTCCAATGCTGTAATCTGTGGTTGCACCGGCAGTAGTCATTTTTCCAATATAATCGCTTGAGCCAGCACTGCTACTGCTTTCCAGATACCAGAGCGCACCCCCAGCGACCGTCACAGCACCTGGATTCTTATAGGTGGCAGTTAAAGATTTAGCGCCAAATGTGGGTGCTGCTAATGCAGTTGGCACCTGAATCAATGCTATAAACGCATTCGCTAGAACCACGACCGACAATAATAAATACTTACCACGTATTTTTTTATCTTTTAATTTGTGAACACCACTAAAACTTTTCACAGCCCCCCCTTTTTTTATGATTATACTTAAATTATATTTCGTAAAACTGTATTAGCGCAATAGACTAATTATAATTTTTGCCAATAATAAAACCGACCCCTTTCAGGGTCGGTTTTGCTACGTTTGTAGTCTTCTTCTAAGATTGAATCCTAGTATTGAGGAGCTGCAAGGTAGTTGATCTTAGTTGTGTATACACCAGCTGGTGTGTCTGCGGCGATGTTACCTACGTAACGCATCTTGGCAGTTGCACAGCTAATGACATCTGTGTTTTCCTGAGCAATCATTTCAGGAGTTGTATTGCTTGATGCTAGGAACTTGAATTTAGCTCCTCCTGATGCAGCGTGTCCTGCACCGTCGTCAAGTGGACCGGTAGCTTCGTCGTAGGCCAGTTGGGCAGTTTGACCTGCTGAGAAGCCTGGCTGACCAGCTTGACCTGTAGAAAGGGTTACAAATGGAATACTTGAGACCGTTGCGCCTGGGTGCTGAGTAGTATATTCAGCAGAAGGTGCTTCAGGGGCAATGAAACCAAGTCCAAATTGCTCAGTACCTGGGGTACTAATTGCTTCGGTTGGCATATCTGCAATATGGTCACCAACAGTGTTTCGAAGAGTATCACCTGAGTAGTAGACTGTTGCACCACCAGATGAGTTGGATGATAGGCGCCAGTATGAATTGACGTCCCATGCCTTACCGGTTTCCAGTGAGTACTCTGCGTCTGGGTTACCGAGGTTTAGTCGGTTATTGTTAACGTTCTGAACTGCATCACATGTACCGTGAACGGCACCTGAGACAGCTTCACAACCAGCTGCAATTGTTGCAGTGCTTGGGTAGCCTGCACAGTTCAAGGTAACAGAGTCACGGTTACGGACACCTACTGAGAACGCCATGGTTTCCAGTACCTTGGTAGTAATGTGAATTGAGTCAGTCATCACGTTTGCTACAGTAACACCACCGTCAATAACAGTTTGGTCTGTAGTAACATCCGGAGTTGGGTCGTTCTGAGGACTAATAAGACTCGTGTCGCTACTGTAAGTATTAATCTTTACGAAGAATGAACCTGCACCTGGGTTAGTGATGTAAATACTTTCCGATGGGCGAAATACAACTTTAACGTTGTGGCCATGGGTAAGAGCTTCACCAGTTGCACTGGTAAGTTCAATGTAGTTATTTTTACCAGTTAATGCACCTGAGTGGCCATCATCTTCTACGTTTGACGTAGCCATCGCCCATGTTTGGGTACTAGCAACACTATCAATATAGACTTGATATTGACCTGCACCGGTGCCTTGGGTCCATGTACCTACAAAGTCGAAGTCACTTCGACCAAGAGGGATAGCAGTTGCGTTAGTTTCACGGTCATTAGTTGCTGCCCGTGCGTCACCGTGGTTGTTACCAGGTGACTGACAGAGACCGGCTGCACCTGTACAGTATTGTAGCGATAGACCCTTTATAGTAGCGTCACTACTTACGTTAAAGCTAAAGGTCTCACCGGTCTTCATACCGTTTGGACCTGACCCTGCAGGTGCGTAGTTTTCGCCGATTGAGTTCGGAGCGGCAGTTGAGTTACCAGAACCGTCCGTGGCGGTGAATCCTGGTGCCGAGCTACTTAATAGCAACGAACGTTCAGTCAACGGGTTCAGCGAGTCGGCAAAGACGGCTCCCGCTGGCAGAACAGCTGCTACAAACAAGGCGCCTGCTGCACTCAGCAACGTGCCTCGTTTTATTAATGATTTGAGTGTAAACATGTGGTGGTTTATCTCCTTAGATGTTTATGTTTAATCCTTAAAAAAGGCTTACATGTGCATTTTACCACTAGCGGGATGGTATTTGCAACAACATTTTTATCCACAGTTTGTAGTGTCGCTAATAGACCGGCACTACCAGCGCCATAAAATCACCTGAGTAATGCCCAGCTGGCGTGACATTCGATATATTCACAATCATGCTAAGGGTGTAATCGGTGTGTCCCGAGTCGGTCACACCCTTTGCGACCGTATCACCACTTACATATTTAAACTTATTGGCAGTTTGATAATCTGGCATGGCAATACCAAAAATCTGCTGCCCATCTGGTACCTGTACAGGGTTTGCTCCGACGGTTGGGCTTGTGTTTGCAACGGCATTAATTCCAAACTGCTCAGTACCTGCGACAGAATTAGTAGGCGTAGTAGGAGTATTTAATGTATGACCATTAAACTTCGGTGGGTCACCTATAATCTGTAGTTCGTATCCACCACCTATTAAATAGCTTCGAATCTTTATGGTGGTAATTTTCGTTGCCGTATGTTGAGTTGTTAAAACACCAAGGTTAGAATCACCAGGTTCAATAATCATATCCAAGAGTGGCTCGTTATTTGTAATGTCTTCGAACGTTGCCGTACTCGTCCCTGCTTGGCTGCCAGTTGCCGGGCTACCAATCGTTGTTTGCGCACAATATTGCCCAGAACAGCTTTGTTGACTCGACCCAAATTGGGTTTCGGTAATTTGATAATGGGGAGATGTGGCTGTTTCAGCATGCACGGCACTAGCGCCGCCAACAGCAATAAGGCCAACAACCAGCCCCAGTGCTATTCCTCTCCATACTCTCTGTTTTTGCATAAGCTTTATCTGTATATTATCACCTACGGGCAGGCAAAACACAACCTAGCGCCAAGCTGGTATGTATAGTAAGCTATACATAAGCATAAACGTAAAATAGCAATACAATGGAGCCAGACAAAAACACCCCCCCAGCCGCTGATGGGCAAGCGCCAAAAGAAGAGGAGTCTCAAGCTCCTGTTGATGCATTGAGCCTGACTCCAGAGGAGCTTGAAAAAGAAAAGGCCGACCAAGCAGCGGCCAATCCGAACCCTACACCTGCTCAACCAGGTGAAAAAAAGGTTTCGGCTTTTAAACGTATTTTTCGTAAAGTAAACTTGTACTTCTTAATATTTATATTAATTGTGGTCGTTGCTGCCGCGATTGCAATCGTTAACTACTTAAATAGCCAAAAGGCTCCAGTTCTGCCAACTATCGCCAGCCAAGAACTCACCCAAGATGCTCTTAAACAACTTGCTAATACCGATGCTACCGTTGGAGGGTCGTCACAGACTCTTACTATTCAAGGGAGCGCTATTATTGCAGGCCAAACACTTTTGCGTGGCAACCTAAACGTTGCGGGTAATATCCAGAGTGGTGGAAGCATTCAGGGGCCTACCCTTACTATTTCGGGTACTTCTAACCTAGGCCAAGCTCAAATTAACAGCCTTCAGGTTGCTTCAACTGTTGCAGTTCAAGGTACAACTACCCTTCACGACCTCAACGTTGCTGGAACTTCATCCTTTAGCGGCCCAATGACTGCCTCTCAAATTACTGTTACGAAACTTATTCTTAGTGGTAACGCAGTACTGCAAGTTCCAAACCACATTAGCTTCACCGGTTCATCGCCAAGCCGTACTATCAACGCCGGTGTTCTAGGGAATGGTGGCTCAGCATCTGTAAATGGTTCAGATACAACTGGGACGGTTAATATTAATACTGGTAACAACCCTACTCCTGGTTGTTTTGTACGAATTAACTTCCAACAAAGCTTCAGCAACGCTGCCCATGTCATTATTAGCCCAGTTGGTGCTGGCGCTGGTGCAACACAATATTATGTCGACCGTAATAATAGCGGCTTTAGTATTTGTACAGTCAATGCTGCTCCAGCAAACCAAGTGTTTGCTTTCGATTACTTCGTCACTAACTAGACATCCATAAACACGACAACGCGGTTTGCTTTGACGTGCATCAGCGCGCGGCTCACCTTGATACTTTGTGGACCGTTAGGTGATTGTATATTGAGCATAGATGGCACTAACATACATAAAAAGTTGTGGTGCTTTGGCAAAATATCAAAAGGCCCAGTAGCGTTAACACCGCTGACACTGTAAGCTTCGCCTTCAAAATACACTTTGAATGGTGCGTATACTTTAACGGAAATGGTTGGCTTGCCATTACTCTTAGCCACTGGCTGTTCAGGTTCGGCTGGTGCTGGAGCTGCTGTTTCTTCGGCCATTATTTTTTCTCGGGTTCAGTTGGTTTTTCTTCAGCCGGCTTTTCGTCGTTGGCTTTTTCATCAGGTTTTTCAGCTGGCTTCTCGCCCTGGGTCACTTTGGCTGTTGCTGGTGCTGGAGCTGCTTCGGCTGGTTTAACCTCGGCTTTCTCACCTTCTTCTGTTGCCACACCCTTACCAATAATCGCCTCAACGCCATCAAGTGTGGCTTCGCGAGTCATGTGCTCACCTGGTACACCAGTAACTTTTTCCATCACATTAAAGCGCTGCTTGAAGAATTCAATAAGTGCCTTGGCTTTGTTGTAGTCATCGCGGTCTTCAGCCGAAAGTTCAGACTCACCAATAATGGCAATAATGCCCTTGAGCGATTCGTACTTCTGCAAAATAGCTGTGGCGCGGGTAGCGAGTTCGAAGTGTCGCTCACCCACAACTTCTGGTGTTAGAAGGCTCGATTTAGATGCCAGAATATTTACCGCTGGGCGAATACCCTGCGCAGCAACGGCACGGTCAAGCACAATGGTGCTGTCTAACTCGTGTGAAATCATCTGCACCGCTGGGTCGGAAAGGTCGTCGGCTGGCACATAGATGGTCTGAAGCGCAGTAATAGAGCCGTTTGCATTGGTTGCCAGGCGGTCTTGGAATGTCTTAACATCACTAAACACTGTTGGCTGGTAACCACCCTCGGCTGGGGTCTGGTCGATAATAGTTGAAACCTCATTTTTCGCCTGAATGTAACGATACATGTTGTCGGCAAAGAGCAGCACGTCTTTTTTGAGGTCGTCACGGAAATATTCAGCGAGTGTAATAGCCGCCAAACCAATCAAGCTACGCTGGACCGGGTTTTCATTCATCTGACCAAAGAACATGGCCGTCGTTTTGAGGAGGTCATTATCGGCAAGCGTTTTATACAACTCGTGACCCTCACGAATACGTTCACCAATACCAGCAAACATACTAATCGCGCCCGAACCTTCAGCAACGTTGTTAATAATCTCCATCGTCAGCACTGTCTTACCCACACCAGCACCACCGACAATACCAATCTTGCGACCCTTAACGAATGGGGTGAAGAAGTCGAGGACTTTCAAACCTGTTGTCAGCACTTCGTCAGCACGGTTTTCCAGGCTTGTTTCTTGGAAGGCTGGTGAGAAAATTGGGCGTTTAATCATCTTGTCCAAGATTTCTTGATCGAGCTGTGGCTTACCATCGATTGGGCGACCCATCGTATCCCAAACACGGCCAATCATTTCTTCACCAACAGGAATTTCAAGGCTGTGGCCACTACGCGTCACCGTATCACCCTTTTGAATGCTGTAGTCACCACCAATGTTCAAACAAAGTGCCATATCGCCGTTTGTAATACTGTTTACCAACAGTGGTGATTGTTTCTCATTATCAACATAGACCATCTCATTGAGGTCTGGCATATCTTCATCGAATTGAACCTTAATCACAAGGCCCTTTAGCGTGCGGACAACACCCTTTTTGTAAGTTGTTTCACTCATTATGATGATCCCCCTGCACGTATTTTCTTCAAACCGGCCAACGATTCTTTCAACCTGGTGTCAACCAAGTTACGCTTGGCACGGTTGAACTCGAGGTGTAATTCGGCAGCATTCGCAATTGAACGCTCTTTAGCAGCTGACATAGCCTTAAAGCGGCTAGCAACCTGTGCCAGGCGACTGTCATAAATAAACTGTGAAATCGTAAGGCGTAGAATTGAATCCTCCAAATATGCCGCAACGGCGTATGAGCTTGGCTCGAAGATATAATTCCTTTCCGTCACCATATCATCACCGACGGTTGCCATGTCAGCTACACGACCCTTACTCGATACAACCTCACTGAGGTCAACGTCTTTAATTTCCTGCTGGGAAAGCGAGATATAGTTTTGGTAAAGAATGCGGCTCTTTGCATATTTCCTGGTGATAGCCATTAACGGGTCAACGTTAATATAATCATGCTCGGGTAGGTCGAAATAATACGTGTAATCAATGTGTGATTGTTTGAGCTTGAGCGCACCATGGTGCCCAACGACTAAAACATCGTTCTTTGCTTCATCATAACGTTCAACAACTTTACGGATAAGGCGGTTATCAATATCGCCACTTAGGCCACCTTTAGCCGTAATAAGAATCAAAAGTTCTTTATCAATTGGCTTCTCACCTTCAATTCGGCCATAGTTAAACATAACATCGACACGAATTTGTTTGTAGATAGCCCACACCTCATCAAAGAACTGGTTACTAATAAGCACCTTGTTCTTGGTTTTGGCAATTTGCATACTACTCAGGCTTTCTAGCGCTGAGGTCAGGCTCACGACGGAGCGGACAGAAGCTTCTTCGGCTTTAATTTGGAGAGGGCGTCGCATTACTTTTTCTCCTCTTTCTTCTCTTCTTTGGCAGGCTCGTCTTTCTTACCTTCTGGAGCAGCAGGTTGAGCAGGCGCGGCGGCTGCAGCATCAGCCGCGGCGGCTTCTTCACTCTGGCGTTTCTTTTCAGCTTCGGCTTTAGCTGCCTTTTCAATGGCTGCTTTTTTCACTTCGTCGATTGTCATAACTTCTGCTTTAAGAGCCGCTTCGAGTTCGTCGTAATTACCCTTCATGTCTTTGTCTTCTTCGAGCTTTGCGGCATACTCGTGCACCTTTTCCTTCAGCTTTTCGACATTGATAATTTCCTCAGGGCTACTTCCAAGTACGATACCCATCAAAAATTGCTGTTCAGCAAAACTGTAGGTCTCACCAATCCCCTGGTTCATCAACTTAAATAGCACCTTACCTTTATCGTAATCAGCTTGGGCTTGTGGGCTCAGTTCAGTACCAAAGTGGGCATACTCTTCAGCTGTTCGGTAGCCGGCTAGAGTAAGGTTGAGTTTGTCAGCAAAGCCTTTTTGCCGTTTATTTTGACCAACACCACCCACGCGTGTCACGGAAAGAGCCGTACTGACTGCTGGGCGCATAGTATCTTTAAAAATCTTGCCATCCAAAATCCACTGACCATCTGTAATGGACATGATGTTGGTTGGAAGATAGGCAGTAATATCACCACCCGGTGCATAGACAATTGGAATAAGCGTTTGGCTGGCATGGTTTGATTCTGTCTTACCGCCACGCTCCAGCAAACTAGAGTGTGTATAGAACATATCGCCTGGGTACGAGTCACGGCCCGGACTCACACCGGCGATCAACGAAATCTCACGATAAGCCTGGGCGTGAGCCGTTAAGTCATCGTAAATCATAAGTGTGTCCATACCAAGTTCGTGCCAAAAGTACTCACCGTGTGCCGCGCCGACATACGGTGCCAAGTAGGTGAGGATGAGTGATTCAAACGAGTTACTTACCACCACGATAGCCTTCTTAAGCGCATCGTTCTTTTCCAAGTTGCTTACAAGTTCGGCCACGTCGTGTTGACGCTTAGCAATTAACACATACACCACAGTGATATCGGTATTTTTCTGGTTAATTGCAACCGAAGCAGCCAATGCCGTCTTACCCACCTTACTGTCGCCTAACATCGCCATGCGCTGCCCCCGTGCCAGTGAGTATTCAAGGTCAAGAATCGTCACGCCCGTTTCAACCGGCGTATCAAGCAGTTCACGTTCGTAAAGCATTGGTGCCGCATGGAAAACATCCCATTCTCGGTCAGGAACGATTTCACCCTTGCCATCAATTGGCTCACCAAACACATTAATAACGCGACCAATGAAGTTCTTACCAACTGGGACCATAATATCGCGACCTTCAATGACACAAACTGAACCAGTGTGGAGTGGTGACGGGTCGAGCTTCATCACGACAACATGGTCGTCTAAAACCTGGTGAACATATCCACGTGTGCCATCATCGAACCGCACCGTGGCATGAACGTTGCATGGCTGCAAACCTTTAATGCTGACCATGAACGAGTCAATACCGGTAATTTCACCGACTGGGTTGCCTTTTTCGACAAGTTCTTTGAAGATCTTATTTTGCTCCACGTAAGCTCTCCAATTCCTGCGTCAAAATGCTACGATTTTCATCAAGCTTCGCCCGCAAACTAAAGTCGTGCACATGGTTGGGAGTGCGAAGATACACCCCAGCAACCAAAGCTGGCTGAAGCCCAACATCAATAACTGCTTGAGGGTGCACTGAATCGCGAAGCCATTGTGCAAGTTCTTCAAGGCTGTGGCGATCGGCTGTGACCGAGAAAGTCATGTGAATAATAGGTACTTTGTCTTTTAGCTGACGAAGTTCTTTAATTAAGGCACTTCGATCACGACTATTTTCAAGAGATAATTTATTCTGATTCAAAAATTCGCTAAGTTGCTCCGAAAGAACAGGTTGGGCGGTTTCATTTGAACCGGTTTTATTACGAACGTCGGCCGCAGTTAGCTCATTATCAACGCGTTCAACTTCGGTGACCATTCGAGATACGTCAATTCGAGTTACCAAGTTTGGTGGCACTACGAAATCGGCATAAGTTTTTTCTTGTGTCTCACTCATAATTTCATATCGTCCGCAATCACTTGTTTGTTTTCTTCCATTTGCTTAATGATGGCCGGCAGTTGCGCCTTCAAATCGAATTGGTCACCCAACGCACCTAATAAGTAGTGCTCAACAATTCGACCCATATTTTCTTCAAAGGCGCCTACCAGCACTTTTTCTTGCTCGGCAACATTCTTTTGAAGAGTTTCATTGATTTTTTGGTACTGATCTTTCAAAGCTTCGGCACTATCGTTGAGTGATTTCAACGCCAAGTCTTGGGCTTCTTTCATTTCGGCAATACGAACTTTGTTTTCCTCAAACACATTGGTAAGGGTTAGCTTTTGGTCGGCAACATTTTTTTGAAGCGTGCTGCGAAGATCTTCGTATTCAGCCTGTAACTGCTCTGAATTATCAGTCAGTGATTTCAGCGCCAAATCTTGGGCTTCTTTCATCTCTTTGTTGTATTCAGCAAATTGGCCTTCGAGCTGCTTGGCAACATGGTCTTTCAGCTCAACATTGACCTGAGCGATGGCAATATCGAGTTGCTTCGTGACGTGGTCTTGAAGCTGAACATTCACCTGGCCAATAGTGGTGTTAAGGTCTTGCTTGAAAAGTGCACCAGCATCATTGAGGATATTTTCAAAATACGTGCGGCCATAGTTAAGTAACTCCTTTTGGAAGTTCTCGTCAATTAAATCGACTACAGTTTCGGTCGCCTCATCTTGAGGCGATTTCTTTTCTTCTTTTTTGTGTTGAAATAATCCCATGTTTCCCACCTTATGTTTGCACTATAGCCTTAGTAGTAAATATACCGCAAATAGGCCAATAATTAAAATTAGTATGCTTGTTAATATCACTTCAAGTAGTGCGCGGAAAATAGATTTCTTAGACAGTGGGTTACGACCGACTGAGATAATACTGTTTCGCACCCCTGAATATAAAATGGCAATTGCCGCGATAATACTAATTGCCGTAATTCCTAAGCTTAAATAAATACGAATTGGGTTGACTTCTTTTTCGGCAATTGTCTGCCCAAGGCGTTGCAAAAAGTCTGGAAGGTCAGACTTCGTACTTTTTATATTTGGGTTTTTCTTAATATCGATAGTAACCAAAACCGAGCCGAGCATTACAGTTTTATTCGTATTGCCAGAAGTATCTTTAAGGGTTGCAGTACCAAGTGTCACACCCTTGCCGTCAAACGGTGAGTTCGCGCGGCCAAAGACTGTTGGCTCATCAGTACCAGCTTTCATAGCCACACCATCAATTGACGAAAGTGTTACGTAATCTCCCGATACAATTGGCCCGCCTTCGGTACTCACAAGAACATTGTAGGTACCCGACGACGCTACAAACACTTCATTCTTAAGGTCGGCACTCGTGATTGTCACCGGTAACAGATTACGATCAACAACAACGCCAAACATATTCTGCAATTGAGATTTGGTCGAAATCTTAACTCCATTAGCATCTTTGCCGGTAAGCTGAACAATCGTGCCAATGTCGTATACTTTATCGGCTGAGTAGCCCTGTACGCTTCCGCCGCCGATACTTATAGCTGCTACAGGTAAACAGATAGACGCAGCCAATCCAATGATGACTGCGAAACTAAGGATAACGCGTGATGCTTTCACTGTTTGTTTATGCTCCCTACACCTCTATTATTCGCTGCGCTAATTATAGCACGAGGAGGCGAGTAAAAAGTATATGCTTATACTTTTTCGAGACGACGAAATGTTATATCGAAGATATAGCACAAGCATGACGCATTTATCCTAGTCAAAATACCCAAATTTTTATGTTCTAATTTGTAAAAATCATTGCTAATTTCATCCTGTTTATGCTAGAATGACCCCAAGCTTTGATGAACCACCACTAGTCACGAGTGATACAAACATTTACTACACCCCAACAGGGGTAAAAAAGAGTAAAAAAACCAAAATGACTACGTGGTGGCACCATCCCACTATTTTAACCCTGCGCTTTGATAGGCGTCTCGCTCTACGCGTTTCGTGTATTCTCTTGCTATGTATTGCGTTAATTACAACGTTATTCTTTGGTGGTATCACACGCGCGACGCCTGGGATAAACCAAACGATTGGTTTCCAGGGTCGCCTTCTCGATTCCAACGGCGATATCGTCCACGATGGCTACTACAACATGCAGTTCAAGATCTACCAAGGTGGAACTGGAACTGCAGCTGGTGACCCTGACGGCACCCTGAAGTGGACCGAAACCTACGTCAACAACGGCAGTTCAACTGGTGCGGTTGAGGTAAAGAATGGCTTCCTCTCAGTTAACCTTGGTTCGGTTAACCCATTCGGAAGTAGCGTCGACTGGAACCAAGATACGCTCTGGCTTTCCATGAACGTGGCTGGTTCTTCAACCAGCTGTACGACGTTCAACACCTCACCATGTGTCGCCGATGGTGAAATGCTCCCAATGAAACGACTTACCTCGACACCATACTCGCTCAACTCAGGCCTCCTAGGTGGCATCAGTTCATCTGGCTATATCCAAAACACAACCACCGCACAGACTGCGGATATTAACATTACTGGTGGAGCTCAGGCTAATACTCTACAAGGCAATACCAGCGTACTCTCCCCATTGCTTGACACGTCCGTTTCGAACGGCGATTTAAATATTGGTACCACTAACTCCTACAATATGAATATAGGAAGAGTCGGATATGTGGATAACACCATGAATATCAATAATGGTGATGGAAATAGAACTACGGTACTTGGTAGCACCAGCGGCACCTCTCTCACAAAGATTCAAGGTGGAGGCGGCGGTGTCGCTATCGATACAGCTGGCAATGGCGGCTTTTTCATTCATGATAATGGAAATAACTATAATCCATTAGCGATGATGAATGGCAGCTTTGACATTAACCTTGGAAGTAGCTCAGGCTTCAGGGTTAACAATAATGCAACCGCTGCAGGTATCTTTGAAGTGAACCAGGATGGAAATATCTACACGAGTGCCGTTAGTGCGCTTAACGTTGCAGGCAGCGCAACGTACAATAATGGGCTCACTATTCAAGGCACCGGGACTCTCACCTACACCACCCCAGGTGGTTTTGCCATGCATACCGCAATCAATATTCCAAACTACACCGTAGGGGCATTCAGCTCAGTCATTGCTTTCGGCTTACCTTCAACTTCGGCCGCAACTGCCCGTGGCATGTTGGTATCCGATGCACGAACAAGTGCTCACCAAGCAACTATCGGTGTTCTGTCACCTGATGAAGATGCCATTATGGGGCTCTCTTGGAACGGTAGCAACTCAACTGGTACACTCGCGAACACCGCCAACACACTTGCCCTTCAAGGCAATGGCCTTAATCTACTTACTGCTACAAATAATAGCGGCGCAGCAAATGTTGGTATTGGTAATGCCGCTTCGGCTGGATACGCACTTGACGTTACTGGTGATATCAATAGTTCTACGGCATATCGAATTGGTGGAGTTTCAACACTGACTACCTCAACGCTCGATTTCAGTGCTGCAAGCGCAGCAAGTGTGAGTTCAGCTAGCGGTCAATTACTCAACGTAAATGGTAAAGCAGGTGTCAATATTCAAAATAACGGTACGACCGTTGCAACCTTCGGTAGTACAAACATTCAAATTGGTAGTGGAGCAGGTACTGGTACACCAACGCTATTAACGCTTGATAAGGCGTCTTCAGCACCATCAACTTCACTGGTTGGTAGCATGTACTACGACACAACTATCGGTAAGGTTCAATGTTACGAAGCTGACGGCTGGGGTGCATGTAGCGCAAACCCTGATACCTTTGTAAGCTTGAGTCCTGAATACGCTAACTCCGTCATGCATACCGTAGGCACTGGTACGATGACATCAGACTTCTGCTCAGATGACCTTGATATTAATGATGGCACCTCATCACAGCCAACAATTTGTGGAACCCACGAAACATATAATTACTACAACTGGACATCTTCAGACGGAGCTACCCAAACTCGCAGTATTTACGTTACCTACCAATTACCAAGTAACTTCGGTGGATTTGTCGCTGACTCAACCTCGCTTATGGGTCGTACAGACAGCTCTAATGCAGCGGTAAGCTTTAAGGTCTACCGCAGTAATAGTAGTGGGTTGACCGCCTGCGGTGACGGAACTTCTGTATCAACAGGCGTACAAACAACCTGGCAAAAGGGTCTTGCGAGTGCTCCTACCATTTCACAAGATCCGGCAGTCTGTAGCTTCTCCGCTGGGGATAGCATTGTCTTCAAAATTAACCTAGACTCATCGAACAATGCCCACGCTTACGCCAGCAACCTGAACTTCGCCTACAAGAACAACAGCAACTAGCCTCAGTTGGACTGCCATATCTGTTATGCTAAAATTACAAGAGTTATGTTGCTCAGAAAACGCTTTGCTTTCTCTAAAAAAACTATCGTTGTTGTCACTGTCGTTACAGCAACCCTTGTTTGCTTGATCGCAGGAATACTCGTCCATCAAACGAACATAGCCAAAGACGCTGCTGAAAAATCAACAGTTCATCCTGATTACTCGACGGTTCTGCCAAATGGCAAATCTATTGATATGCTCGGTGGGTGGACTCGAATCAGCCCTGCAGAAAGTGCCCCAGTGTATGCCTACACAGACACTATTACTAACGTCCCTGTTACAGTCAGCGAACAACCGCTCCCTGATTCATTCAAAAATGATGTTAGTAACCAGGTTGCTACACTCGCTAAAAGTTATAGTGCTACTGATCAAATTACTGCTAGCAACAATATTAAAGTGTACGTTGGTACCTCTTCTAAGGGCCCTCAGTCGGTTATCCTTACTAAAAATAACCTCTTGATTCTTATTAAATCCCAAAAGAAAATCGACGATTCCTCCTGGAAGAAATACGTCGATTCGCTTAATTAATACTTATTTTATTGGTGTGCTTTTTTGTACTGGTCAATTGAAGTTGCGACCTTACTGTCTGGTTTAAGGTTCTCGTAAAACAGAACTTGGGCTTTTGAAAGAATCATTTCATCTTCTGGGCCGTGGATTTCATCACCAAGCTTAATAAGCTGAACGTTATTGGTTTGCGAGCTCGATGTTTGCTGCGGATTTTGAGAGTTGGTACTTGAAGCCTGTGTTTGTAGGTAATAAATGTCAGTCAACTTCAAAGATTCACTGTTAAATGTATGGAGCTTACCGAAGTAAACCTGCCCATTCGTAAAGAAGACCGCTTGGTATTTACTGCTGTCAATTCCTGTACTCGCATTACTCTGAGAACCTGACCATAAGAACCAACCAACAACGCCAAGAATAATAACAATAATAATTGCTAAAGTGATAGGCAATCTAAAACGACGCTTCGAAGTTTTCTTTTGCTTCACTTCTTTTTGTGGTGCAGGTGCCTGAGGCTCTACCCTCACCGGTTGCGGCTCTTCTGGCTGACGGTATGCTGGCTCTGGCCTACTTACCGCTCTTCTATCTGCCGGTCGTGACGCACGAAACGGTCCCTCTTCCATGTCTGTTTCTCCAATTACCTATACTTACTCGATCTATCATAGCATAAGGGGTATATCGTCTACAATCGAGGTGAACGGTTTAGAAATCTGCAATAACAATTTTGTGCATCTGTAATAACTTCTCGAAAGCACCAGGTTTCTTCATCAAAAATTCCATATTAGAAGGAACGATTTGCCAACTGAGGCCGTATTTATCTTTGCACCAACCACACTGCTCCGCTTCAGGAACTGCTGAAAGCTTTTCCCAATAGTAATCAATTTCATCTTGGTCTTTGCAAGCTACCGAAAACGATACCGCTTCAGTAAATTTAAACTCTGGCCCAGCATTAATAGCTGCAAACCGTTGACCATCAAGATCAAATTCAATCGTCAGCTCTTTTCCAGCTAAGGGTTTTTGAAAATCAAGTAAGCCTTCTGTTGGATAATATGACGTATCTTTAATGCCACTGTTTGGAAATACCGAAACATAGTAATCGACCGCCTCTTTAGCATTACCATCGAACCATAAGTTTGGTGTAATTTTTTGAGACATATATTCCCCCTTTTTTTACTCCTAATACCTGCTCTTATTATACGCCTGAGCTATTTTTCTTTTGCCGTCGCTTTTTCGCTAGCATTAGGAAGGAACTTGTTTGCTAAGTAACCTGTTAAGACAGCAAATAAACCTACACCAACGAACATTACTACCATACCCACCAATCGGCCACCATTAGTGACCGGGTATTTATCACCATAGCCCACGGTCGTGATTGTTACATAGACCCACCAAATAGCATCGCTCGCGGTTTTAATATTAGCCACAGGGCTGGCCTTTTCAAATTGAAGAACTGCTATACTGCCAAACTCAAGCAACAAAATAATAAGAAAGAAAACCAAAGATAACGCCCCACTGGCCTTATTGGCAATAATGTCTTTGACTACTTTTCTACCGCCAATTTTGTTAATTGCTATATATGCCTTCGCTAAACGAAATATACGGAAAATTTTGAATTGTGGGAAAGGTACACTTGCTAATAAATCTGCCCATCCAAAGCCAAATATAAAGTAACGGACTTTGTTTTTTGCTTTAAACAGCAACCTAAAGAAATCAAACAAGAAAATAACACTGGCAATTAAATCAATTACCATTATGACTTTAAGAATTGAAGCATCTTTAAAAAATATATAAAGTACCAAATTAACAAGAGAGAGAATTGTTAACGCAATAATAAAAATGTCGTAGGCTGTTACTTCTGAACCGCGATTTTTAATATATGCAGTCATCGTACTTTTATAGTACTACATAAAATAATTGCTAATGGCGCTTATCAATATATTTGCGCAGCCGCTCCATATACAGCACATAGGTATTGCGTGAGTGAACCAATAACTTTTTGAGTTCAAGTTTCTTTAGCATTATCCCCGCTGTTTCACGAGTTAATCCAAGCGCGTTAGCAATTTCTTGCTGAGTAATCGATAATTTACGAATGGTTTTATTGGGGAAAGTAGAACCGAGCGTATCGCCCATATATAACAGTGTGCGGGCTACTTTTTCACTCGCCTTTGATTGTTCGAGCGCTTCAATATGCTTCAAATTCGTTAATAATATTTTAGTAATTCGAATATGGCGTTTATACAAACTGTCATGATTTTCGGCTAAATGCTTTAAATAATCATCACACGGCACAACTCGGATAGTGCATTTCGTGTATGCCTCATAAAAGTACTGGCTCCGGCTAATAAGCCCAATAGTAAACCCAATTGGTATGTCCTCACCCTTTGTGTCTATTGATACAATCCGTTCCTCACCAGCTTCATTGATTGTATACGTCTTAATAATTCCAGATTCAATAATATAGGTACCCTTCGGCACCTCGTCTTTAAGTAAGACCGTTTGTCCTTTCTCAAAAACAAGCGATGGATAGGTGGCTATGAACTGCTCAAAAGCTTGTACCATTACCGCAACCCCTTGGTAGGGAAAGTGCAAAATGTAAGCCCATCCCCCTCTTAGGGTACGCCGATTTTTTCAGCCATGCAACTTACCTCTGTGAGAAATCTAACTAAACAGTTTCTTCAATCCAAGCAGTGATAAACCAATAGCCAGAACTGAACCGGCTATGATAAACAACCGGTAATCAAATCCATTATCGAACGAGTTGTTGGTAGTACTCTTGCCCAGGGTTCCCATAACTTGAAGGTCTGAAACTGGTGTCGTAGTTGTATCACCTTGCGATTGTTGATCCGAAGCCAGTTGGGTATTTACGTAGGCAAGTACACTGTTGTTATTATGCGAAGTGGTCGACTTGACCTTTTCTGATTTAGGAATAAATTGAACTGGACCAGACGGAACGTCTTGAGTACTTTCCACTTGATTGCCATAGAGTGTATCAACACCAAAGCTACCATACCAATTCTGGAAGACATTTATAAACAACACGCCAAACCAGTCGGTAATACCAAACTGACTGTTTGATAGGTTCGCTACATTTGCCAAAGCAACCGCCGAGCCAGTTGTTGCACCCCCGGCCATAGTGTTACCTGATACAGTCGCATCACCAGATTGTGCATTTACAGAAATGGTATTTACAATTCCGTGGGTCGAGTCTGAATTTACGGTCAAATCTGGAGCGTACGTATTGTCAGCTGTGACGCCGTTTCCAATTAAAGCTGCGGTTGCTCCAACTGGCGCATCCACAATCACTCCAACCCACTTACCCAATACATTTACAAATACTAGTAGACTATTTTTAGCAATTACTTGGTGGCCGGTAAGGTTAAATATTACCACTCCGGTGTTTGCGTTACCCGTAGTTGCATCACCTGCAGTCGTATTATTCAAAACTGCTGCGGCGCCACTTTTAGCCACAGCCGAAATATTATTTACAATGTTCGTTGAGTCAGTATTTGAAAGTTGCGTATTTGATGATCCATTACTAACTGCGTTGTTAGCGATCATTTGCGGAATAAAGTCAGGCGCAATCAGAATGTCACCATTAAGATTTCCGTAAATATTGATGGTACCAATGAATGATTGTTGGGTAGCAATCATTGAGTTTAAGATATTTACCACATTTGCCACTGCGGCGGCCGACCCAGTTGTCGCATTACCAGCAGAGGTATTATTTGTCACGGCTGCATTGCCACTTTTCGCTGCAAGATCCACATTGTTATTCAGTTGAAGATTATCCTTCGCACTAATTGTCGAACTATCACTAGCACCAGCCTGAGATTCCAACATTGCCTTTAAAAGCATTGGATATAGCATGATGTCACCGTTCACGTCACCCATAACATTTTGGGTGAAAGTAGCAACTTTTTGGTTATCACCACTTGATACGGTTGAATTCACCACATTTAATAAGTTCGCCATGTCTGCTGCATTACCGGTTGTCGCATTCCCGGCTGCAGTATTGCTGCCAACCGTACTATCTCCTGAAGCTGCGGCTCCCGTAAGATTATTGTCAGCTGTAACCCCAGTGTTAGCTGTGGTTGTTTGGTCAGTCGCAGAAGTACCAGTTGGAGTCGTGCCGGGACCCGTAGGACCAGTCGGACCTGGAGGCGAAGTTGGGCCAATGATAGTTGCGGCTGGTGGAGCTTCGTATGTTCCTGTTGTCGGATTATATACCCACTTCTCACTATCCCAGTGCCCAGTAGTTGGGTTATAGGTGTAGTTTAATTTTGGAGCAGGAGGCGTCGTGGTTGTTGAATCCGACGTCGGCGTCGAAGCAGGAGTTGGGTCCGCTGCCGGAGCTTGCTGGGTTGTTGTATCAACTGGTGGCGCCGTTGGGTCTTGTGTGTCGGCCATCGCTGCTAATGGATAGCCCGCCACAAGAACTAACGTCGTAATGTACAGTAGAACTCGACGAGTCACTCTGGTAATCGAATGCATAGTCCCTCCTTTACGATTTAATCACTTGGGAGAGAGTGGTGGCATAACACCACTCTCTCAGCAAAACTCCCTGAACTAAGTACAGAGGTACTAGTTAGTTACTTTGATACTGAAAGTAGAAGAGCTTGTGTTGCTTGCATCACCACTTGTGGCATCACCACCAGTAGTATTGTGTGCAACTGTTGCAGAACCTGTTGTAGAAGTTTGAGTGTTAGTGTTGCTAACGTGGATATCATTATTGTTATCTACATTGACACTCACTTTATTGTTAAACTTCACAATGTTGGTTGAGTCAGGACCGGTGTTCATTATGCTACCGGTGTTGTCGCCCCCGCTACCAGTGCCCGGAAGAGCTGCTGCAGTTTGAGAGTTATCTACCTCAACTGTTGCGCCGACCGTATTGCTATTGCTAGCCCCACCACTGGTTGCACTACCACCAGTAGTATTGTCTCTCACCTTAACACTACCACTCGAAGAACCCTGACTATTACTGTTGGTCAGGCTAATGTGGTTGTGGTTATCTATGTCAGTTTTACTGTGCGATGTACTCGTCACCTTATTAGTCGAGTTAGGTCCGGTCGTCCCAATGGTTCCTGAAGTTGCCCCCGCAAAACCCGCGAGACCAACAACAAGCCCAAGCGATAGAACGCCTGCGCCAACTGCTTTTTTAAATTTGATCATAGTTGTCCTCCTCATGAATTGTTATATCTCGGGTGTCCGCTCAACCAAACCCTCTAATAACCTTGCCTGGTTAAATGGCCACAAGAGCGCGCCAGTCTATAAACCTCCTTTCTTAATCATCCTCGCAACTCACTACAAGAATAGCCTACACCTCAGTAGACCGTATACGAGAATTCTCACATATAGATTAGTTCCTGGAATGAGGCTGAGAAAATGCCATAACCAAACTTGCCACTGGCAACAGGAATAAAGCCGATAATCCAGAGAATGTTAATCGCAATTTATATGTAACCTTTGTGTCATGAAGCCAGATTACTGCGTACACATAACTAGTGGCGATCAGCCACGCATACCAAATTACAATACCTTCCTGAATAATAACGCTTGTCAAAATAAGGGCTGCCAGCAAAAGTGGTCCGATGAGCTCAACGCGAACCGACTTACTAAAAGCTGTAATATTTTTAACATCACTCACCTGCACTTTATATGAACGGTGCCATACCAAACTTCCAAGTCCTTGAATAATGCCACTTAACGAATCGAGGAAAATTGGCTCACTCACTCGCATGACGATTTGGGTACGTTCTTGTTTTGTAGCAACGGCTCGCTTCAAAAAAGAAGGAGAAGCAATAACACTAGCTCTAAGTGAGACAACTATTTTTCCTTTTTTACTTTTTCGATATCCTGCTTTTAATGCCTCGGCGGCTGTATGATTCACGCGGCGGCGCAAAAGGCTTATTGGTACTTTTTGATGAGCATCTATAAAACTCTGAACTCGTTTTGCTGTGGCATCGGTCGAACGGTCATCGACAACGACGATATCGTAATGATGATAATTACTTTTAGTTAATGCCTTGAGTGAAGCTTCGATAGAATCTTCGTTATTGTGAGCGTACAAAAGAACCGTCACCCACGGCTGGACTAGTTTACGCAATTGACGCATTCGTTTTTG
>OUML01000021.1_pt1 | contig 34369 bp, 39 predicted proteins | sample 1690991 | NCBI WGS metagenome assembly OUML01 (sample SAMEA3914864, study PRJEB12502) | metagenome | biome: forest; material: soil | place: USA | collected 2012-03-12 | depth 0.3 m | reverse complement strand
GTCTCAACTCTAGGCAGCTGCCCCCAGTGAAGATAAGAAACGGGTATATAACACCGTCACCCTTACGTTTCGTTAAGGTGAATCGATGGCTCTAGATTAAACTAGGGCTGGCGCAAAAACAGGAGCACGGAAGGCAGATGCCAACTGTGCGAAACCAGCTTTTACTTTAGCAATAGTGTTTGCAATTACAAAAACGCCTTACGGGCGTAAATCAACTTGCGGAATAATCTGTTAATGTCCTTCTGTCGAAGCTATGTCAGCCCCACGGTATCTGTTATTTTAGCATAAAAGTTAATAATTTTCTACTGGTTGTCTCTGTAAGCTAGGTGCATGGTAGCAGTCGTTCAATCAGTGGCATTAACGGGCTTTGATGGCTCGTTAATAGAGGTGGAGACGGATTCTAAGGCTGGATTACCCGGCATGCAAATTGTTGGTATGGGTAATAAAGCTATTGATGAAGCCCGTGAACGGGTGCGCAGCGCTATTTCCAACTCGTTATTAGACTTCCCTGCTCGTAAATTGGTCGTAAATTTAGCCCCGGCCGAGCTTCCAAAGGATGGAACACAATTTGATGTACCCATAGCGCTGAGTATTTTGGTTGCCTCAGGTGCGTTAAAGCAAACAGAGGTCAACGGTGCAGTATTCGCTGGCGAACTCGCTCTCGATGGCTGCCTACGTCCTATAAGGGGCGCTATAGTGGTCGCCGAAGCCGCCAGGCATTCTGGGTCAACTCGAGTGTTCCTGCCACCTCAGAACGCCTTACAGGCCAGCTTGGTTGAAGATATTGAGGTGTTTGGGGTAGAAGATTTGCGGTCACTTTATTTGCATTTGAAAGGAGAGGTACTGTTGGAACCTGTTTTGGCCTACACGCCCACACCCTCCTCCGCCCCTAAGGAATTAGTGGTTTTGGACGATATAAAGGGCCAACCCCAAGCAAAGCGAGCACTGGCTATAGCTGTTGCGGGGCGGCATAACGTGCTTTTTACCGGACCACCAGGTGCTGGTAAAACCATGCTCGCCAAGGCTTTAGCCTCGCTGCTCCCCTTATTAAGCCCCGATGAAACCCTGGAGGTTACCAAGCTTCATAGCCTGGTCACGGGGGTAGATGGTACTGTCCATACCTCCCCGCCCTTTCGAACACCGCATCATACCGCTACTCTCACTTCGATTATTGGCGGAGGCTCGCGGCCGCGGCCAGGCGAAATTAGTTTGGCGCATAAAGGCGTGTTGTTTTTGGACGAAATGCCAGAATACCCACGCGCCACGTTGGAGGCTTTACGCCAGCCACTGGAAGACCGGCAGGTTTCTATTTCGCGCCATTATGGCCGCATTACTTACCCAGCCGATTTCATTTTAGTAGCCACAATGAACCCATGCCCGTGCGGATATTTGGGCGATCCGGCCGTGCAATGCCGTTGTTCGGGCAGCCAAATTGCCAATTATCAAAAGAAGATTTCTGGGCCGCTGCTCGACCGCATCGATTTAATCGTCACTATTCAAAAAATAGACGCTGTGCACATTTTTAATTCAGATACGTTGCAAAAAGATCAACAATATAAAGTGTTAAACATAATCAATATGGCAAGAGGCATGCAAGAAAAAAGGTACAAACGTAGCTCGATTTACAATGCTTATGCTTCCTTGTGGACCATAAAAAACACCTTTCAAGTGTCAAAACAGGCTGAAGATTTAATTACAACGGCCTCAAAACGACTTAATTTAACGAACCGAAGTTGTCTGAAAGTTTTGCGAGTGGCAAGGACCATTGCGGACTTAGAGAATAGCGAAATGGTCGAGCCAAGACATGTGGCGGAGGCTTTGCAGTTTCGATAATATTCGATTAAAGCGTGTAAAAGAGGTCTTATTTAACCGCTCTTTGAATCAGGTACGTCTCGCTAGTATTTAAACCTGTCGGGCTATAACTGTAGGTATTTACCCTATCGCCAACTTTAATATCACTCAGCTGAATAGGTTTGCATTGATAGTCTACAACAGGAGGTAGGTCGGACCACTTAAGTGTTGCAACTCCTCCGCCCCCAGCATATATCTGTAAACCATCGTAAACACCAATGCTTTTAACCTGCATAAGGGCATTCACCAATTTGTACTTACTGTACTGAGTATTCTTTGTACAGTCTTCTGATTTAACATAGTTCGCCAACTCTTTAGGGTCCACGTTCGTATCCTGCGAGCTACTGTTTGCCGGTTTCGTAGCCGGGGTGCTTAAGCTGATACCATCAGTCTTTGCAATGTCTTGAACTATCGCATCTGCAAGTAGACTCGCCTGCCTGTCTTGGGCATAAAGGTTATAACCCATGCCTAATAATGCATAGATGAGTGCGCCTAGAAGAAAAGCAATAAGCACAGGAAATAATGAACGCTTCGCTTTAGGCTCTTTTCCTAAGGATTTAGCTCCTTCCGGTCCATTAGATGTACTTGCGTCAACTACAGGCGTGGATGTTGGTACGGGAGCTGGAGTTGATTGGGGAGATGATGCGCTTTCTTGCTGTGTGTTTTCTAAGTTTTCCATAAGCAGTATTGTAGCATGCACTTAGATCCAGGGGTTATTTAATTTTAGTAGATTGTTACCAACTCTTAATACTGATAAACTTGGGCTTAATGAATAAAGCAAAAAAAACTAATAAACTACTGCTCTGGAATCTTTATTTAAATGTAATAGGCATCTTAGGCTTAGCCTTCTTTAGATTCACTTTTAATGAATCCTTCGATTTTATAATAGTATTCGGCCTTATATTCATGGCTATATTTACGCTTTATGGAATTATGAAAGAACCTCGTTCGCGAGTGTTTTTAAATCTAAGTATTATCTTCAACTGTTATTCATTAATTTCACTTGTTGCGATTGGACTTTATTATTCTACGAATTGGTTCAATTCATTCGAAAAGAATTATTTTATTTCACTTCTCATGTTAGCCATTCCCATCCTTGGAATAATATCGATTGGAACAGTTTTAAGCATTTCTCGTTCAAAAAATAAATAGAAAATCACAGTATGATTTTGCTTGAAGTAAGACTCACCCCTTGTCATCCCCTCTAAAATTTGCTACAATAGCGCCTGAGTAACTGCTCAAAAACGGCCGAATCTTCCAATGATAAGGCCAATTCACAATCAAAGGCACCCCATAGGGGTCATAAGGAGAGTACAATCGCTACCCAGTCTACCCGTATCAATGAGCAAATCAGAGCTTCTGAGCTGCGCGTTATCGGACAATCAGGTGAACAACTTGGCATCCTCAGCCGTGCAGACGCGCTGAAAGCTGCTGAAGAAGCCGGATTAGACCTGGTTGAGATCTCCCCTAATGCCGATCCTCCGGTTGCTAAAATCGTCGATTGGGGCAAATTCCAATATCAAAAGATGAAGGAAGCCCAAAAGAATCGTCGCAGCAACAAAGCCAGTGAACTTAAGCAAATGCGCTTCGGTTTGAAAATTGGCCAGGGTGACCTGGACATCAAACTGCGCAAAGTACGCGAGTTCCTTAAAGAGGGTCACAAAGTACGTATCCAGATTTTCTACCGTGGTCGCGAGATGGCCCACAAAGAACTTGGCTACGTTATGTTGAATCGAATTGGTGAATTATTGGAAGAAGACGCAGTCTTTGAACATACGCCACAAATGGCGGGGCGCAATTTAAGCGTCGTAATAAGGAGTAAATAATGCCAAAGATGAAGACCCACAAGGGTACCGCAAAGCGGATCAAGATTACCAGCACTGGTAAACTTACCCGTCGTCGCGCATTCGGCGCTCACCTTCTCGCGAAGAAGAGCAAAAGCCGTAAGCGTGCGATTAACACCACAGCTACCGTAACCGGTGGTACAGCTAGAAACATTAAGCGAGCACTAGGAATCTAATATGCGAGTAAAACGAAGTGTAACGGCACGAAACCGTCACAAAAAAATCTTAGCCCAAGCTAAGGGTATGCAACACAACCGCACCCGCAGTTACCGCCTTGCCAAGCAAGCTGTAACTCGTGCACTTGAATACAGCTACCGCGACCGACGTAACCGTAAGCGCGATCTTCGCGGCCTATGGATTACTCGTATTAACGCAGCTGCCCGTATTGAAGGCACTACTTACGCCAAGCTTATCGCTGGCCTAAAAGCTACCAAAATTGAACTTGACCGCAAGATTCTCTCTGAACTTGCTGTGTCTGAACCAGCAGCCTTCACCGCTGTTGTTAAAGCAATCAAGTAGTTTCACTCCTTATTACGACAAACTACCGCAAAACGAAGAGAACACCCTATGGGTGTTCCTTTAGTAAACGAGGCTAGATAGACCCTACTTATGTCTAAGGTTAAAGGATAAATTATCGGGATTAACGTTAGCATCAATCGCAGCGGTCCGAAGAAGATCGCGAAATACTTTTGCTTTATCGATTGTACTATCTTTTCGATATACTTCCCGGGTCTGCTCGGCAACATCTTCTAGTAACTGCGAACGATGACTTGTTAAAGATTCACCCTGAACTGAGGGTTCACTACCAATAGCAACGCCGTCAGCAATACGCATTGGTATTTTAGGGGTTTTTCGCCCCTTAAAAGCATCAGGATTCGCATCATGTACCTTTTTCACAAAACCTAGTACCCTATCGGCATCCGCTTCGCTTACATATATTACAATTGCGTCAGCTCTCACATCGACATTAGGCCCCGTAAGAGGTTCAATTGATCTATCCCACACTTTAGCTTTCATGGGAATATCATTTTCTTTAGCAAAATTGAAAGTCTTTTCATATATACCAATAAGATCTTTTGAGCGCGGATTAAGATAAATGCGCTCCGTAAGTTGTGGCGCTTCTCCCTTTGTACGTTTTTCCAAATAGTCATCAGAGCTAAAATGTACAAAAGTGCCAGTTATTTCGCGTTGGATTGTAAAGTTAGACCTAACACCCGCAATCTGTTCGCTATCGAGAAAAAATACCCGAGGACGATCCTTCGGCTGAAAAGATAAACCTTGATAGGTCAACGCTCCTTCGTCATATTTTCCTCTCTCTCCTCGATCTCTCGTATGAAAATAGTTTGCCGTTCTTTCACTACCCTCTTCGAGCTTTGCTTTGTAGGACGTTAATAGCTTATCAAGCAGCTCGGTTTGCCGAGTGTTTGTAGGGTCGGTACCTGAAAATTTGATATTGCGTGCAATTACTCGAGCCAAATCATCATGGAAATTAATTCGTGCCTCAACGTCAGATAGAAACTCGTCATCAGAAGTGTCTCTTGGCACATTGTCCATGTATGTTTTGACAAAAGCAGCTTCACCATTTGATTTTGTTAATTTGTTATCGATAAGTCTGTTAATAAGACTATCCGAAATATCCCTTTTACGGTTACGAGCAGTTTCGAAGTTTACTGGTTCTGGTGGCATTTTAGGTAGTTCTTTTTATTTTGGTCTATAGCTTATATCTTAACTTATATAAACATTAGCATTATCTAGTGATTTTGTCAATAAACACCTCTTATGCTCATGATAAATTAAAAAACACCTACACGGTGTTTCTTAATCGGTAGCCAGCCTGTAAGCCGGGTTTTGTCGAGGACGACCATCTATCTAGATATATCATTGCTGATATATTCAAGCGGGTATCGACTGGCGAGCGGATCACTCTTTTACTACCAATCTCCTTGCAGCCGACAGGGTTTACCTTCTCCATATGTCACCATATGACGCTGTGGGCTCTTACCCCACTCATTTCACCCTTACCGTTTCCGGCGGTTTTGTTTCTGTGGCACTTTCCCTAGGGTTTCCCCCGGTTGCCGTTAGCAACTGTTGTATCCTTCGCTGCCCGGACTTTCCTCTTGTTTTTAAGGCAAGCGGTCGTCTAGCTGACTACCTGTGCTCTATTATATCACTACCTTTTTGGGTGTTGGAAGATTTTCCGCGCTCATGAGCATCCAGGGTTTTGTTGACCATGCCATCAGCCAGTTGGTTAAATTGGCGCGGAACATGGGTAAACGTGACTCGATCAAACTTTGTCATCAGCAAACGAATCCGTTCGTGGATTGGCCATAGCTCCCTATTCTTAATTTTATAGTAGCCTTTCATTTGGTTGACGACTAGCATGCTGTCGAGTTTGAAATCAACTTTCTTGAAACCAAGCTTCTGTGCTTCTTCAAGACCAATCCGTACGCCTTGGTATTCAGCCTGGTTGTTTGTTGTAATTCCTAGGTATTCACCACCCTCAGAAATGACTTGTTGTTGATTGTTCAACACGACAAAACCGGCTGCAGACGGCCCAGGATTGCCTCTTGAGCCTCCATCGGAGTAAATTGTAATAGAGTCAGTTGATGTATTCTTTTCATCATTTTGTTGAACTTTTGCCAAAGCTTTATCTGTTAACTGCTCTTGTTGGATAATTCCTAGCAGAAGCTGTGTCAAATCGGTGAGCTCAGATTGTTGTGCACTCGACATCGAATGCCATTTATACTTACTGTAGTTACCGCTCAGCTTCATAGGGTGTCGCTGCGGAGCCAGAGTCACTAAATATGCAATCACGCCATACTGGATGGCGCGGTCATCGTGGTCGATGTAGGTCACTGCATCGAATAGTTGAGCTGACTGAACGTGTAGTCCAGCATCGTCGTGGAGGTAACGGCGCAACGCATCTTCGGGCTGTTCGCCATAGGCCAGCTTTCCGCCTGGAAGTTCATACTTCCCTAAAATAGTATCGCGTCCATTACTACGCTTTAGTAGGAGGGCTTTGCCATCTTCGTTAATTATCGCCCTCACCGATAGTCGCTGTTTCATGCATGTTTGTATCTTCCCTTTTATGCTTAAAGTATAGCATATTTCGGGCATTATTTTGAGCCATCAAAAAACCAGGGGACAACCTAGATGCTGATGATATTCCCCGCGTAAATGCAAGGTGGATGACCGCAAAGTAACTCCACGGAGTTAAATGATTAGGTCTTCCTCATCTATGATATCGGAAAATCATATGGCACCTAGGTTTGTCTTACCTGGTACTTTTATTATAACTGACGCGTCTTAAGAAACGCGGAAGATTGTACTAAATACGGCAATAAAGAAGTTAATCGCCGCATTCATAAATGCACCTAATACGGGTCCTGCAAATAGTACTAAGATGAAGACTACTATCAGGCCGTATTGCTCAATAAAACGCATACCTGTGCGAACGAATTCAGGGGCTAAAGCGTAGAGAACACGTGAGCCATCAAGGGGTGGGATTGGGATTATATTAAAGACAAAGAAGCCAAGGTTTACCGTCACAAAGTAGGTTAAAATATATCCCCAAATGCCTGTTTGAGGTGGTAACCCGGCGATAACCCAAACACCAAAGCCAATAAATGCCAAAACAAGATTCGTAAGTGGACCACCAAGAGCAACAAGTGCTGCACCCCAGTCACCCCATCGTAGTTGATCGGGACGAAATGGTACTGGTTTTGCTCCACCAAAGATAGGTGCTCCAATTAAGGCAAGGCCAAGTGGCAAAATAATGGTAAGGAAGGGGTCGATATGTTTTAAAGGGTTAAGTGTCAGCCGACCTTCAAGTTTCGCGGTGTTATCACCTAACCAATACCCTACAAAGGCATGCATCGCTTCGTGAAGGGTCATCGAAAGTAAGATGATACCAAAAATTATAAGGAGATGCGGAATATCAATTGCCATTACTTAAGTTTACCATTTACTATCGCGTTTGGTCTTGCGCTTGTGTTTCGGCGTCCAACCATGGCGACGCTTCTCTTCTGGGCGAGGTTGGCGGCGTGGTTTACCAAGGTGGTAAATGAAGTCATCACCGAAGTAGGTTTCTAGTTTTGAGAGGGCAATTACTCGCTGTTTATCAGCGCTAGACAATTGTTCTAAAGAGACAATATCACTGGCTCGAGCCCGAAGTTCTTGTTCAACTAACTGGGGTGTTACCATTGGGACCCGTTTATGGAATCGTTCCAATTCGCGGTGTTGTTTTTGCAGTTGTTCAAATGCCCAGCGAGCATATTCGCGTGCAAATAGCTTTCGATTCTCCGAAGTATCTTCCAATCGAGGGATGCTGGCGCCCTCCAAAACGCGCTTTCCAAAGCGCACTTGCTGCCTATCAACAATGCTGCCCATGCGTGGGTCATAGAGCGTTCGGCCACGTTTGCTTTCAAATAAGTGTGGTGAAATTTCCAACAGTATGTCTGTATTTACGATTGTGGCCCCTGTTACAAGGTGGAGGGTCTCTAAGCCACCACTACGCAAAGGTACCTGCAAGTCGAAGGGGGTGCCCGTAATTAGTGTTGGGTTTCTCACAACAGTGCTACTGGAAAGCTCACGTTGCTGGCCACTGAAAATGTGCTCGACAGTGCCTTTGTCATCAACTGCACTCCAAATTTGATCAACTTCGCCAGCCGTAATACTGCGCAGCAACGGCTCTTCTTCGGCTGTTTCAATGGCGACCAATGGAATGTCGGTTAACCCTAAGTCATGGTGAAGCCGCTCATTCACCTCTTCGGCCTTTTCAACGTTCTTGCTAATAATACCCAGATCTTCATATTGTTCTTCAGCTATATTCGGTAATGCTAAGTAAACATCATACTGCGCCAAGAGGTCAGATTTAAACTGTTTAGTGTATTTGCGCCAGCCCGTATTGCGCGTTCCACCCTTCACAATGCCGCCCACCTCTTGAATAGCGATTATTGCCGCCAGTTTTGCCTGGATCTCTTTTGAATACTTCGTTGCTTCAACCAGCATACGGCCGTAGTTCGATTCTACTGGGAACTGCTCCATTTGGCGGCCAACTTCAGTCACCTCACCATTAGTCGTAAGTGCACCAAGGGCTACCAGGGTCTTTTTAGCCCTTTGAATCGCTCGTTTACTTGGGTCGTGGTAAAAATCCAACGTTTCAATGTCGATACCGACGTTCGCGAGGCGAAGCGTCAGGCGGTCAATGTGCTTGCGCATAATTTCGGGGATAGCATACGGTGGTCGATCCTTAAAATCGAGGCATGGCATGGTGTCATATTGAGCCAATACATACTCACCTGGCCGAGTACGACCGGCGCGCCCCGCCCGTTGCAGGCTATCGGCTTGAGAAATTTGGGCTATAAATAACCCTTCAACACCACTCCGAACCTCACTTTGGCGCTCGAGCCCGCTGTCGATGACCATATCAATATCATCAATTGTCACACTGGTCTGGGCGATGTTAGTAGCCAGAATAATCTTGCCGTTAGGATAACTGGCAAAAGCTTTTTGCTGATCTTCAGCCTCTAGTTGGCTATGGAGAGGGATAACTGGTACGCCAGCAGCTGCCGCTTTTTTCTCAATCGCATCTGTTACATTCTGAATTTCCGATTTACCCGGTAAGAAAACGAGGACATTCTTGCCACGGTTCTCAATTTGAGCAAAAATCTCTGAAAGAACATCCTTACCGCGGCGCTTTGTGACTTCGAAATAGCGGCCCGGAATATCAATAACCGCCTTGGTACCGAAGTAATTTGCCAATAAATCGGTTTCAATCGTGGCGCTCATCACTACTACCTTAAATCGGGGCTCCTCTTCACAGCGCTTTTTAGCCCAAGCCACCAGCACTTCCATGTTCTCATTCCATTCATGAACCTCATCTAAAACAAGAACCTGCTTCTCACTAATGCCAGAACCAGTAATTTCGCGGACCAATTGAAGACCATCAGTACAATATAATATCTTGGTATTGCCACTATCATCGCGCTCGTGAGCCGTGCGATACCCAATTACTTCACTGGCATCTTCGGTGTTACGGAGTGCCCACTCCTCCCGAACCCTATGGGTTAAATTGCGAGCCGCTAAAATACGTGGTTGCGTTACCACTACCCTGTTATAACCATGTTCAGCCAGGTATTGAGGAATCTGAGTACTCTTACCTGCCCCTGTTTCGGCGGTAATAATTGTTACCTGATTATTATCAACGTCATCGAGAATTTGTTGAAAATAATCGCGTACCGGCAACTCGTTAAAAGTGTCTATTTTTATGGTCATTATATATATTGTATCATTCCTCTATTAACCCCGCTCCACTCTTGACTTCAAAGGGTAAAAAAGGTAAAATGAATCCTAGTGTCCTGATAATAACAGGAAAAAAGGAATAAATTATGGTAGCACGATGCGAACTCACCGGTAAAGGAAAGCAATTTGGCAACAATGTTAGCTTCTCTTTGCGTCGCACAAATCGCGTGTTTAAGCCTAACCTACAGAAGAAGACTTTCATGGTCGACGGACAAAAGGTTACTATGGTTTTGAGTACTGATGCGATTCGTACGCTCAAAAAGAAAGGTATCCTTCCAAAGAAGGGTGAAAGCGTTATCGCTGCCTAAGCTTCCCGGTATAAATAACCTCTGCAACTCGCGGAGGTTATTTTATTTACAGGCTTATTTTATGCGCCACTGCTTCCGTAGCCACCACCGCCTCGGGTAGTTTCGTCCAGTACTTCAACTTCATTCCAGCTGGCTACTTTATAACGAGCGACGACCATTTGGGCGATGCGCATGCCAGGTTCAATCGTAAAGGCTTCTTGACCAAGGTTAATGGCCAAAACGCCTACTTCCCCACGATAATCAGCATCGATTGTGCCAATGCCATTCACCATCGTAATACCATGCTTAATACTCATTCCACTACGAGCACGGATTTGCACTTCATACCCTTCGGGGATCGACATAGCCAGGCCAGTAGGAATCACCCGACGTTCCATTGGCTCCAGGACAATTGGCTCATCAATACAGGCATGAAGGTCTGCACCAGCAGCACCGGCAGTTTGGTACTCTGGCAAAACAGCATCGGGGCGCAGTTTTACAACATCTAATTTCATATCGTTAGGCTCGAGCGAGTTTGTAAACAGTTAAAGCTTCAGGCAATGCGCCAGTTTGCTTTAGTTTGAGCTTCGGAGCTTCTTCTACTGTGCCGCCGAGTTCTTTAGCAAAGGTCTCAAAGTCACCTTGTGGTACTTCATATTTAATAGCTGAATCTGCATAATGGATCGGAACGACAATCTTTGGATCAATTTGGCGAGCAAGGTTGGCTGCGCCAGTTGCATCGAGCGTATAGCCATTACCACCAATTGGAAGGATAAGAACGTCAATTAAACCAATTTCTTCAAGTTGCTCTTCGGTAAGCTTTTCATAGATGTTACCCAAAAGTGCTACGCGAAGGTCACCCGCTTCAATGCGGTAGATTGTTGAAATTTTAGGATCTGACTCACTATCAAGGTGACGTTGAGCGGCAATCCCGTGAATATCAAAGTCGGCAATACCGTATTCACCCGGGCCTTCAATGTTGAGACGGGTTACATCAGTATTTAAGGCAAAGCGTGCCTCGGTTGCTAACTCAATAGCGTCTTTTACATTGGCATCTTTTAGGCCAACCAGTGACAGCTTTGGGTCTGCGACGATTGTTCCCTTTTTAGTGGAAATAACCACGCAATTAGCACCTTTATATTCAACTTCAAACATAATTTCTCCTTATTTCTCGTTCAGAATGTTATCTTTATCAATGGCTACAATATGTTTGCTTGCAAGAACTTCAGTAATAAATTTATCACGAACACTTAACCTATAGTAGAACTCGTCGTAAGGAAGCACTGAGTAGTTAAGCTCACGACCTTCCAACTTTTCAATCATACTAATAGCAGCCTTTATTTTTGCGGTCGAACCGTTACCAACAACGATGATATCGATTGGGGCGGTTGAACCTTTTACAAGCACACCAGCGAACACAGCCAGCCGTACCGACGAGATATCTGCAATGATATCAATTTGGCTTTGGTTCGCGTTTGCCACAGCATTTGAAGATGTATCTTCGGCGCCCATTGACTCGCCTGCAAAGATAGCTCGCAGTGGCTTGTAAAATTCGTAGCGTTGATTAGCTTCGTAGTACAACTTATTATCGGCTGTATCGCTAGTAATGATACCCACTTCTAGCATGTTCGATAATTCGCGACGTACTGAATTGATTTGTTCATCAATTAAACGAGTAATCTCGCGTACGTAAAAAGATTGTCCAGGATGGTTCATGAACAGATGCAGTAGTTTCACCCTGGTCTTCGAACCGAACAATTTATCTATCATTCCCCTATTTCCTTGCTCACTTTTTATACTCATATAATAACATAGGTATTCGGGGAAAAGCTAACCCGGGTACACTATTTCTTCAGACGGCTTCGCTCCGGGTATTTTTTGGCGTATACGGCCTTAAAATACTCGGGCTGCAGATGTCTTTAGAAATAGCATACTGGGTTAGCTTTTCAGCGAAGATTTAATGTATTCTTGAGCACCTTCAAGGTTCAGCCAGGTGATGTAGGGGTTTCGTTTGAACCAAGTTAGTTGCCTTTTGGCGAGTTTCCAGTCGGCGATTGCATTCGCCTGCTTCAATTCGTCTAATGTAAGTTCTTTGTCTAAATATTTGCGGACGAGTTTATAAATATTGCCCGTCATGGCTTCGTTTTCCCAACCATATTTTTTGCCCAATTCTACGGCTTCTTCGACCATTCCGTTTTCAAACAATTGGTCAGCTCGGGCGCTAATTCTGCGTCGAAGTTCATCTCTTTCTGTTGTAATTCCTACTAGCAATGTGTTGTCAATAGGACTACGTAACCTCTTACTGTTTACGCTTTTCTGTTCAATCGCGCGAATGACATAGCGACGATTATTTTCGTTTTCTGGTAATTTAATGTTGTTGTTAGCACAATATACTTTTAAATCCTGTAGCGGCAGGGCTTCAAGCTGTTTTCGCAGTTCTGGCTGAGGTTTTGCGAATTTATAGTCAAAAATAACCCCATCGATGTACAGCCCGGTACCCCCCACTAGGAACGGAATATGGCCTCTTTTGCGGATTTCTTGGACCTTTTGTAGTGTGTACTTCTTGAAATCGGCAGCTGTGAATACCTCACCCGGTTCCACTAAATCAAGCCCCCAATGAGGAACCTCTTGTTGATCCTGAAGGGTTGGCTTAGCTGTACCAATATCCATGTTTCTATATACCGTACGGGAGTCCGCACAAATAATTTCGCCATTAAACTCCTTAGCAAGCTTCATTGCCAAACTGGATTTACCGCTTGCTGTCGGACCGACAATAACTACCAAAGGGTGTTGTGAAGAATAATTTACAGAGGTCGCCATCTAATTTCCTCAAAATTATTGAGTACAAAATTTGTACAGCTTAACCCCTCAGCCTCTAGGTGAGCCTGCTGCGCTTCACGCCCACCATAGTACCCACTTGCCAGGCCGCCGAAGCGATTTACCAGCCGGTGCCATGGTAACTCAGGGTTTCCATAGTGCGCCATCCCACCAACAATACGAGCGGCGTAGGGATGCCCAGCAAGCGCAGCTAAGTCCCCGTAGGTCGTTACCTTCCCGGCTGGGACCTGTGCCATAAGTTCTTCGACCTTACGTCGAAATTCACTATCCACGGCCATTTATATACTCCAGAACTTCATGCCAATCACAGCACCTATGAAGCGATTCGGGCGCATATGCATTCCAGCCATAGTCGCCAAACAAAATAGCCTCGGTGCCATTATCAACTGCACTAAGGCAGTTTTCAACACAGTCATCAATCAATAACTGGACCTCTAATTCGACGCACAATTCACCCTTAGATTGGATGGTACTTTGGACTGTTGGGTTGTTCGATAGGTATAACGGAATAGTTGGGTCAATGTGTTCATCAAGCCAGTGGCGTGTGGCGTCATATTGCGAAGGGCCGCGGGCGGTAATGAAGACAATGTCATACTTTTGCTTCAACTCTTTAATAGCTTCCTTGGCACCTTCAGTCGGCTTTACGTGCGATTGATTGACAGCTAATTCTTCGTTGAATTGATTGTAATCAACTAATTCACTCAGGCCATTTTCTGCCCAAACACTTTTGAAGTGAGTCCAAAATTCATGCTGAGTTTGGTAGTGATGTGGCTGCAAATCGGCACCGGTAACATCGTTCACCCAAAGGCGGACAGCGTCGGTAAACTGGGCGGTTACATCGTCGATATCAAGGGCAATTCGAGTAAGAGGCGCACTCATTAGATGCCTCGTAAGTACTCGCCCAACCCCTCAAGTGCTACTTTCTGCTCACCCTGCTGTGTTCGCACACTTACTTCGCGCGACTCTTTATCTTGTGGACCAACAATTAACTGAACCGGAATCTTGCCCTTAGCCGCTTCACGAATTTTCTTACCAAGTGACTCGTTGCGGTCATCAACAGTAAAACGAAGTTCGTTAAAGCGAACTGGCTGCATCAATACTGTATCGCCTAGCACCTTTTTAATTTCATCAACATAATCCAAAACGGTGTCGTTGATTGTCAGAATACGGAGTTGCTCTGGAGCTGCCCAGAATGGAAACCAGCCAGCGGTGTGCTCAATGAAGACGCTTAGGAAGCGTTCAATAGAACCAAGCAGTGCACAGTGAATCATTACTGGCTGAGCGGCGTTACCTTCGGTATCGGTATAAGTCAGACCAAAGCGCTCTGGCTGTACGAAATCGAGCTGCACAGTGGCAACTTGGTGTTCGCGACCAATCGCGTCAGTAGCCATAAAGTCGATTTTAGGGCCATAGAAAGCGGCTTCGCCGTCTTGTTCAAAGTATTCGAGTTCATTAGCCAAAACAGCCTGTTTGAGCTGAGCCTGGGCCGATTCCCAAAGTGCCATATCGCCCAAGTAGCCTTCGCCATCATCGCGGTAAGAAAGGCGAACCCGGAGTTTCATGTCGATAGTACTGTACAGTTCACGGGCAGCTGCGAGCAAGTTGTTAATCTCTTGCTCAATCTGGTCAGGCCGAGCAAATACGTGGCTATCATCTTGGGTTAATGAACGAACGCGGTTCAAGCCACCAAGCTCACCGGTCTTTTCATCGCGGTAGTCGGTAGTCGTTTCAAGGAAGCGGACCGGCATATCTTTATAGCTCCGTGGTGATGAAGCATAAATTTGGGTGTGATGCGGGCAGTTCATCGGCTTCAAAGCGAAGTTATCGCTGGTCTCTTGGCTAGTGACAAGGAAAAGCTCGTCACCAAACTTCGCCCAGTGGCCTGAAGTTTCGTAGAGTTCCTTCTTAGTGATGTGCGGAGTCCAAACCTTCTGGAAGCCGTATTTTTGACGAAGTTGGTTTGAGTACGTACTCACAATGTCGCGTAAAACAGTGCCTCGAGGCGTAAATAACGGCAGTCCAGGGCCAACTAGTGGTGAAACCGTATAAAGGTCAAGCTCCTTGCCTAACTTGCGGTGGTCGCGAGTTTTGGCCTCTTCCAGGCGAACTAAGTATTGGTCAAGTTCTTCCTGGGTTTCAAATGCTACGCCATACAAGCGCTGCATCTGAGCGTTCTTTTCATTTCCCCGCCAGTAGGCGCCGGCCACGCGCTGCAGTTTAAACGGACCAACGTCTTTAGTATTGGCAACATGAGGGCCGCGACAGAGGTCCACAAAGTCACCATTCTTGTAGAATGAGACAGTTTCAACAGCGCTGTCCCCTTCTGCAGCTAAACCGAGCTCATCAGCATCCAAGTCTTTAGCAATAGTCGTGCCCGAACGCTTTAAATCGTTCAAAAGCTCTTCTTTGTACGGTTGGTTGTTCTGGCGAGCCCAGTCGATTGCCTGGTCGATAGGCATATCGAAGTGCTCAAACTCTTGGCCTTGGTTTACGATAGTGCGCATTTCTTTTTCAATCCGCTTGAAATCAGATTCTGAAATTTTTAGCTCACCGAGGTCGATATCATAATAAAAACCATTATCCACCACTGGGCCAACACCAAACTTAGCCTCTGGCCAGAGCTTTTTCACAGCGCTGGCGGTAATGTGCGCCAAGCTGTGTCGCATTGCGTGTAGATTTTCATCTGGGGTCATATCGCTCATGTTATCTCCTTTGGGCGTAGCCCTTAAATTAAAAAGAAACATGCAATGTCGGGTTTAATACACTTAAAGCCTTCGATTGCATGTCTCGGGTCTGCAGTGCAGACGGTTCCACCGGACGTTTTACTTGTGACCCCCGTTATCGTACAGGTGACCTCCACGGAACTCGATGGATGGTTGGGCCACGTCAGCGTTCACGGGTAATTATAGCACTCTCTCTGTAGCCTTGTCTATCCACCCCTATTTTGATACCATTAATAAGTTCACGGGTCCTTAGCTCATTTGGCTAGAGCGCCTCATTGACGTTGAGGAGGTGAGAGGTTCGAATCCTCTAGGACCCACCATTTAGTTTTACCCACATCCCCGCGGAAGTTTTCCACGGGGATTTTTTGGCCCCTTTGGCCAGTTGTATATCATGGGCGGTATTTCACGCGAAAGTCTGTTCCATTGACAATTTATGCTGTTTATGCTAAGATGTATACATGGTTAAGAACCAACAGATGACTAGCCTACCAAAGACCTCTTCATTAGAACGCTTTTCCCTCGGGTTCGAGTACGATCAGACGTTGCAAGAGATCAAGCGCAACATTAAAATGCGCACAATTTAGTTAGCGAGTTACTGTTTATACAGAACCCACAAAGAAAGCTCCCTTCGGGGAGCTTTTTGTTTAAGAAAAATCCGAGCTGTTTAATAGTATCTTCGTCCCATCAACCTGACGTCCCACAATCCTATATCCGTCATATGATAGCTCTATCATATGGGCGAAAGTATTTATGATATTGTCCAAAATAGCTGTCTCAGAGGTCCGTTCATCAACTCCTAATCTAGCGAGAGTCATAGCAATATCTAACCCTATATCAAGAGACAAGTGAGCCTTAACGAGTCCATCTCGCTCTTCATTTGAAGTATCGAAAAGAGGTACCATAGTCTCATCGCCCGATTCATTCACCCCATATACCTCACCACCATTCTCGTAAGTACGTATACAAAAATTATAAATTACAATAGCACGTTCAATATGTCGGTTCATCGTTATTAGAGAGGTCGACTCGAGCATGTTTAAAAATTCAGCATTTTTAAGTTTTATATCCGACTCAAGTTTAGCCAGTTCATTGTTAGGACTTAACTGTTCCATAGAAATACAAAATACCACCAAAAGTGGTATCTGTAAATTTCTTATGCTTGTACCTCTTTAGTTAACCGTTTCGGGGTCTTCGCGTTCCAACTCACTCACCCGTATCGCCTCTTTTGGCTCAGCAGAGCCCTTTAGAGCCGCTCTAGAGGCCACAGTAGCCTTATTGGTTACATCGAACTTAACGAGGTATCTACCGAGTGCCAAGCGGGCCTGAGCGTTTAAGGCGGCAAAAGAGAGGAAGCCGATAGCTGTAAGAGGCATTAAGAGCCATTGCAACACCATTCCAAGGGTACGAGTACGTTTGTAACGCTCTGGGCGTGGTGGCAACAAACGGAATGATAGGAAGACCATCACGATAATACCAATGAGCGCAATCTGTTGGAACATACTAATGGTATCTGGTAGCTGATGAGCCACAACGTCACGGTAGGCTTGGCTGTTAATAAGCAGTGGAATCCAGCCCCCAACTGCAACAATAATTGATACAGAGGCAGCGGTTACGTAGCCGTCTAATCCCCTAATAAACCATACGAAACCTGGCAAAAATGGCACAGTGCGTTTTTTGGTAAAGATATGTGAGGCAACGTAAGGAATGTCTGAAGCACCGTACATCCAGCGGCGCAGCTGCACGAATTGTGCTTTGAAGGTCTTGGCATAGGTGTTATCGAGCACGGCATCTTGATAAATAGGAATATACAGAGGGTGAACCGAATAATTACCATTAAAGTAGAAATAGCTGCGCCAGAACTGGTGACCGTCCTCCACCACTGTTCGCGTGCTCCAAAAGCCCATTTCTACCAAGGCTTCCATTGGTTGGGAGTGTGAAGCGAAGTTTCGCATAATATGCGGGCGCATTGAACTAATAATGTTCCAAAAGGTATTACCAGTAGCGAGCACGCGCATTGGTGCTGGGACATCCCAAATATTGTTCAAAAACAGTGCAATTGGCTGATACGCAAGGTGTTTACGGTCTTCATTTACAATGTACTCGTACGTCGCGTAATCGAAATAAGCCGCGTGCGGACGGTTATCGGAGTCGAGAGTGGTGACGAGTACATTTTTGTATTCAATCTTTTTATCTTCAAACCACTGTTGCATGTACTTACCGGCAAATGTAATGTTTCCACCCTTCCCCACTACCTCATTCGGTAGGTCGCGAGGGTGTTTAATAGTGATAAAATCATTAAACTTACCAGCAAATTTTTTCTTCAAACGCTCGGCGGTTTTTTCAATTTCAGGGCCGCCCCGCTCTTCATAGGCCAAGACAACTACTAGCTTAGAGTGGTCGTAGGTAGTCTGCACAAGTGAATGAATAGTTGGTTCAATAACGTCGTAACTCTCGTTGTAAGCGGCAATAATAACCAAGTTGTACATTTCAGATGGCTTTGGGAAAGTTTTTGAGTCATCGGCGGCAATTAAACGGAGGTTCTCAACGTGTGACACCATGCCATAACCTCGGTCGTGGGTGTGTTTGTGCTTCTCGAATGCGGCAGCAGGGTCCTCTAATTCACCGAGGCGATGCGCCCAATTAATGCGCTGTGACTTCACTAACCGGCGGTGGCCAACAATGGTGTGATACACAATACCCGTAGCACGAACCAACAGCACAATAATAACCGCCATTAAATAAATCGCCGCAAGCAGTGGCGAAACGATCGAAAGAACAATTAAAAGAACAAAGGCGCCGTAGCTAATAATAGCCGGCACCATCTCGAAAAATCGATACATTTTTGTACGCTTGCCCAGAGGAAGTTCAAGATCGATCATATATTTAAAGTGGTGACCATACGTTGATAATTGAGAAGCTGGTCAACCAAGCGAACACAATAATTCCAATACCAAACCAGGCAAACATAATAGCCAATGGGTGGCCTTTTGTAAGATACACCTTAAGGGCAATACCAGTGTTGATAAGAGCAGTAATAACCGCAAAGCCACCAAAAGTCAGTAGATAGAACCATTGGTCACGGTATAGGTGCGTTACGCCGTAGGCCGTATAGTGCGTTACTAATTGCAATTCACTTGGGCGCACTACTACGCCGATATAAATGACGAAGGCAATTGCCAGAAAAACAGTTACCACTGAAAGAACCGTTAAATAACGATTGGTGATAAGTTCTTTTAGTGAGTGGGTGATGGTATCTTTTAGCATAATTACTGTGGAGCCGTTATCCGGGATTGAACCGGAGACCTACGCTTTACGAAAGCGCCGCTCTACCAGCTGAGCTATAACGGCAGAGTTAACGTATTACCCTGACAATTATACCATTGGGATAAGGTAAAACCTATATTATGCCTCTCACAGTACCTTGTAATTTACCCCGAGGAATGCTAACATTGTACGAGCTTAGGCCAATAAGCATACCGCATTTTTGCGGAACCACACGAGGGCTCGTAGTGAAGCTGGCCTATCACGTCTCCCTGTCACGGAGAAGATCGCCGGTTCGAATCCGGTCGGGCCCGCCAAGTACTTATTTTACAAATACCACTAAATGTGGTATTATTTTTATGTTCTTTGACCTTAGAAAGTACCACCCAATACGTTGGAGGAGAGATGCAATGTACCTATCGTTACGACCTATCGAACCCGAGAGATACGAACGAACGCTGCACTAACCCATCAGAGGGCGAAACAGAGTTTTGCGCTGCACATCTCGGCAGAGTATGCAGAGTACGTAACTGCAAAAATCAAGCTGTATTAAGCGCATGGGAATTTGGGTCATCATCCTACGAGTTCCCGCTGTGTGATGTCCATCGCAATTTACCAGCATCGAGAGCGGCATTCCTGTAGCGAGATTCGCGCAATCACAATACACTTTTCTAGGCCAGAATACTTACCCCGCTATGCGGATGAGCTCTGTGTGAGCCCCGCAGCCAGCGGGGTTTTCACTTTTTTAGAATAAAATGATTCCACACCTGGTCTGCTACGGTCCGCCACGAAAATTATAAATGCCGCTTCTGTGGTATTATTTTTTACATGCAACCCCTACCTTACACCGAACTGAATTTGGATGGAGCACTCCAGCTTGATACGGCAATTGCCGCTCTGCGTGTTGTTGATGTAAACCCAATTGCACTAAAGCTCCTTGAGGACGCTCGGATTACACATCAAGTAGCCGCGGCAATGTCCCCCAATCAATCGAAAACTCTTCCTTTGCACTATCACGGAGATCATGCGGCCATCATGAAAGCCGATTTAATCGTTGGCCTTGAACTTTTAAGTTCGCAGGCCGATAGCCCTGAACAAAAAATCGCTGCTCAAGCGTTGCTTGAAACCATAAGGCAGTAATTTTACAAATACCACTAAATATGGTATTCTTTATCTGTTTTAGGCTTTTAGAAAAAATACTCGCACATCCCAGTTCCACGTTTTCCCTGTACCGAGAGGCTGCATAATGTCACACCCAAGTAGTAAACACATATGTGAGATTTATTTAGCTACACCAGTCGATGGACGGCTAATTGAAGACTTCATCGCCGCGAACCATCTACGATCCGGCGAAATTCAGATCTACGGTGCTGAAAACGAAGATGTTTTCAGCACCAGCAGCTACTATCGGGCTATCTTGGTTGGCAGCAGCTCTCCCGATTCCGGAAGAGACAGCGCACGCCAATTGGCTCGAGAATTCGATGGCTTCTTAGTTTAAGCGGCCATACCTTACACCTACTTCCTTGGAGGAATTATGACAATGCACATAGGGAACTCCCTTAACCCAAAACTCCTCAAGATCTCACCCGGTGACCAAGAGGACTATGATACGGGCTTCGTGAAGCACTAAAACCACAGCCCCTTACAGGCATCTCCCTCATTTACTGAGTTGGAAGATGCTTGTAAGGGGCATTTTCTTTTTTGAACTAATTTGCAGATGCCGCGAAGCGCTCTTCAACAACAGCCCAATTCACTACATTCCACCACGCCTTAATATAATCAGGTCGTTGGTTTTTGTAGTCCAAATAGTAGGCATGTTCCCAAACATCTAAGCCAAGGAGTGGTGCGGGTTCACCCTTACTTAAAAGTGAGTCTTGGTTAGGTGTTGTAATAATGTCCATATTTGGCTGGAGCCATACCCAGCCGCTACCAAACACTCCAGCAGACTTTGTTGTAAATTCTTCTACGAACTTATCGAACGTCTCGTACCTCTGTAAAATGGCATCCAAAAGTGGCCCAGATGGTTGGCCGCCACCTTGTGGTGTCATCCATAGCCAAAACAAACAGTGGTTATAGTGGCCTCCCCCATTATTGCGGACTGTTGTACGAATATCTTCGGGAATAGTATCAAGCCCAACAAGAAGTTCCTCAATCGGTTTGCCCTGAAGTTCAGGGTACTTCTCAATGGCCGTATTTAATTTATCGACATACGCCTGATGATGCTTGTCGTGGTGAAGACGCATAATCTCTTCACTAATGTAATCTTCGAGTGCGTTGTACTCGTAATTGAGTGCTGGTACGCTAAACATAATGCCCTCCTATTAGTTGGTTGTTTGAGTTGGTGCTGTGGTCGTGGTTGATTGAGTAGATTGGTCTACGCTTGCAATGCTGATAAGTTTCGTTACTTTCTTCTCGCTTTGAGCCTTGGCAAGCATGTCATTGAAAGTATTTAACGGTACCTGAATATATTCGTATCGAATTTGAGTATCGGTTTTATCGTCGAGTTTCACGTAGTAATAGCCATCACCTGAAGTGGTTTTAATAGCCTTTGATACCTGGCCTTTTTCAAGCTTAGAAGCAGCAGCCGCGAGCCCACCGTCCTGGTTATCATTTGGAACCCAGGCTGCTGGCCAGTACACAACGGCACTTTTATCACTTGCATTAAGACTCGTAGCAACCGCCTGAAGGTCAGTATTACCACCTGTAACGGCTGATTCAACATTCTTAGATATTGCCTCAGCATTTAAATCAACTGCATAAGCAACCTTTTGACGGAGTAATTTTGTCTTCATAGCTTGTTGGTATTCATCAGGCGACCAACCGTAGTAATCGAGGATAACTGCATCGTAGGTTGACTCTTTTACCGCTGTACCATCGCTAGACTGTCGTTGTTGCGTTAAGAAAGTCTGAAGTTCAGCATCAGTCACATCGATATTCTTTTGATGAGCGAGCTTTACGGCATATGCATCAGCCAATGAGTCTTGCATTGCTTGGTCTTTAATAAAATCAACTTGGCGCTTACCATCTTGGGTATTCACGTCGATTTGCTCTTTTTCTACAAGATAATGAAGGTTGCTACGGAATTTCATAAGGTAGTCGCTATAGCGAACCTGCTCGCCATCTACGATCGCCACAGGGACTGGGACTACTTTTGTAACCCGGTACATAAAGTCGCTGGTATTTTGAGCTTGGTACAACAACCAGTAGCCTGCACCTAACAGCACAATAACTGCTGCCACGCTAATGATAATAGCGTTAATAACCAACTTGTGGCGGGCGTATTGTACAGGGTACTTAAATTTTCGACCACCAGCTAATACTTGTTGGCGGTGTTCGGCCAAAGTATCGGTGGTAATTCGACCGGCTGGCTCTTCAGGTTGCTTTTTCTTAATACCTGACTTTTGAGCCAATTTAGATAATGCCTTCTTCATGCTCTCCTTGCGTTTCAACAGCGGTGCTTACAGCGTCTTGTAGTTTGTTATACGTTTTTTCGGGATGTTCTACATTACGTATAACGAGATCCCCCACGAACGTCTGGATAACGATGGTACCAAAACCAAAAATCTCTCCAGAGAACCCTGGTATATTATAGCTTATGTTTTGGATTTTTGACAGTCGCAGCTCTACGACATCCTTTCCAAAAAAGCCTTTTTGGGTAATTTGTCGGATACGCTGATTAGTCACAACGTAAATTGTAAAATACCACATTATGTAGTGGTAGAAGAACAATATTAAGCCGAGTAAAAATCCAAAAGCTGGCAGTAAGAAGAGTTCAAGATTTTCTTGCCAGATGAGTGGCGGAATGGCTGTTACCACTAAACAACCGAGTAAAAGATAGAAACCCTTGCGCATAGCGATGATGTGCCGACGGAACACAAATAATAGCTCTTCATCGGGTCGTTGACCTTCAAAATCGAGTTGCTTGGTGGTTTCGTCGTTTTTAGCCATAATTAATCATTATTATCTTTTTGTTGTTGCTATGGATTTATAGTAGCATAAGCTAAATTTAAGTACATCACAGCCAACGAATTTCTTAGTTTGCTATAGTTAACATATGAAACTACCCGAAATTAGAATTAGAACCTCATTTCTTTTAAATGGTGCCGTCATTCCACTTCTACTTCCTGGACTGAAAGAAACCGGAAATGAAATAGCAGCGACGGATGAGTACATTCAGGAAACGGTCGAGCGATACAATAATTCATGGGCACCTTATGAATTGCGCATTCTTGAGGGCATGTGTGAGGTATTAGGCCTTGAGTTTAAACAAAACATTATAGATGCGTACGTTGCGCCGTTTGGCCATTCGCTTTCTGACCCAATGATTATATCGACAAAATACTCTGGAGATCGGTTCGTGGAAGTCTTTACCCACGAAGTTGCACATCGACTCCTTACAGATAATACCAAGATAACTACTAGCCTTGATCGTAAAATCCTAAGCACTTGGAAAGAACTGTTTGGCGATGACCATTCCTTCAATACTCTGGTCCATATACCCGTTCATGCCGTACTTGAATATATTTTTATAGATGTATTGAATGAACCTCAACGGCTTGAAAGAGATATCGAGTTTTGCCAGCAATATGAGGCCTATGCCCTCGCATGGAAATACGTGAAAAACAAAGGATATAAAGATATCCTAGAACAATTGCGCAATAGCTACTAGTGTATATAAGAAAAAGAGCTAGTATTACTAACTCTTTTCTTGGTACCCCGGGCAGGAGTCGAACCTACAACCTTATCCTTAGGACGGATCTGCTCTATCCAGTTGAGCTACCGAGGCATGAATACTATTTTAACAGATGAGACGCAGTTAGGAGGATTGACTTTTTATTACTTTTTTGGTATAATATACATAACTTTCAGCTTTTCTGCTCGGAAGAGTACCCCCTATTAAGGAAGGCGTCACATGTCTACTCGCACGAAAAGTCCGCTCCACCCGAGTGCACTTTCGCTCAACGACATCCAGCCCGGACGTCGGATCATCCGCTTCAACCGACTGTTGGGCATCATGCTCGAAGCGGTCATCGTTTCGAAGCCCTACGTCTGTCGGTACCAGGCCTTCGGTCTCATAAGGGCAGACCTCGTCGTGGATCTCCGCTCAACGGACGGCTTCACAGAAAGTGTCTACCTGACCGACATGGGTGTCATCCCCAGGAGTCGCACTATCTGGAGTCCGGTCAACTTCACCATCGACGCTCGCAACCGCCACCTTCTGCCGAAGATCGTCCCCGAGTCCCTCGAATCCCCCGAAAAGCTCGCGGCGAAGGCCTACCGGGACGAAGTGACTCGCGAACTCCAGAGCGAACTCGACTACGCGTGGTAAGGGGTACGCCCCGTCTGCACCAGCTCTACCAAAAGAGCCCCGTGCAGACGGGGCTCTTTAATTTAGCGGAATAGTTATCGAGTAAACTTCTCGTTCAAAACACTGTAATCGTACAGTTCTTCGTCTGAGAACCAGTGTGGAATTTCCTTTTTGGCGTCAGACAAGTCACCTGAGGCGTGAATGAGGTTTGGAATCCCCTTATCTTGGGCATCACCATAGCCGTAACTCATGTGTGAGTAGTCACCACGAATGGTTCCTGGGGCTGATGATTTTGGTTCGGTAGAACCAACTAACTTCCGAACGAGCTCAACTGCTTCAACGCCCTCAAGGACCATAGCAATAACCGGGCCTTCATTCATTGTATCGAGCACATTATTGAAAGTCTTCTCACCGCGGCGAGTAATGACCTGGCCAATTTCTTCGTAGTGCTTGTAGTAGTGCTCCCTACTTGGGGCAATCATTTTTGTACCCACAATCTTCAGGCCAACTCGTTCAAAACGAGTTAAGATTTCACCAACTACCCCACGCTGTACTGCGTCAGGTTTAAAAAGTATTAACGTACGTTCAACATGGCTCATAAATTATTCCCTTACTTTGCAATTATTCTTAGCTATTGTAACTTATCAAAAGAATCACGCCTACCACCACTGCCAAACCAATACGGTACCAACCGAAGACTGCCAGTGAGTGCTTTGAGAGATATCGTAGCAAAATACCAATTGCCAAAAGGCCAACGATAAAGGCTACTAAGTTCGATACAAACAAAAAGCCAAGGTTATCAGCAATATATGCACGGTCGCTAACGATTGATTTCAAACAAACAGCAACCATAATTGGCAGCGATGCCAAGAAGCTATATTCAGTTGCCTGAGCCGGCATCATACCCATTAAGCGACCAGTAATAATGGTCGAACCTGAACGTGATACGCCAGGAATTAAGGCGAATACCTGGGCGAGACCAATGATAAGTGCGCGCCACCATGGCAATTTTTCACCATCTTCAATTGGTGATAATTTTGGTAATTTCTCGAGCACTACCATGATTACACCGACGACAAATAGGGCGACGAGCACTACAACCGCACTTCCAAAGAACCAGTTGGTGCTAATAAAGCCGGCCATGACATACCCAATCAACCCCGCAGGGATGGCGGTAATAATAATATTTCGAGCTAAACGATAGTTTTTGTTTACAAACACATCTTTAATGATGTTCCAGATACGCTTGCGGAAATATACAAACAGCGCCAAGGTTGTACCGATATCAATTAACTCTAAAAAGTAATGGTCCGACGCGCCGGTAAGGAAGGTTTGTGCTAATACTAAGTGCCCTGAACTGCTCACTGGGATGAATTCTGTCAGTCCCTGAATGAAGCCTAATACGATTGCTTGAATTAAATGCATTACTCCATTGTATCGGTTACGGCCATTTTAGGCTATGCTTATTACATGTATATGTCCGATTATGTTCTCGACTTTATTGAGCACCTTGAGGTTGAAGGTGGGCGTATGCCAAAGACCGCCGAAAATTATGAATTTTATCTTAATCGATTTATTGAATTCGCTGGTGATATTGAAGTATCTAAAATAGATAGCGAGCTGGTTCGTAAGTTTCGTCTATGGCTGAATCGTCACGAAAATGACCGTGGCGAATCGCTGGCTATGATTACCCAGGCATACCACCTGATTGCGCTGCGTGGCTTCTTAAAATACTTGTCAAAACGCGATATCGCTTCTTTAAGCCCTGAGAAAATTGAACTGCCAAAAACAGTCCGAAAACAAGTTACCTTTTTGCACTACGATGAAATTCAGCGACTGACTGAACAGGTAGATATTGCCACTGAAGCAGGGTTACGCGACCGCGCCATTATTGAACTACTCTTCTCGAGTGGCTTGCGTGTCTCAGAGCTTGTGAACCTTAATCGTGACCACATCAACACCAAGCGACGCGAATTTATGGTTCGTGGTAAAGGTCAAAAAGACCGCCCAATCTTCATTAGCCAAAGCGCCGCCGATTGGGTTGAGCAATATCTTGCGATGCGCCAAGACACGCTCGCTCCCCTCTTTATTGGCTACAGCCGAAATGTCGAAGCGAATACGAGTGGTGATTATCGCCGATTAACTGCTCGCAGCATCCAGCGCGCTATTAATAAGTACGCCCGCTTAGCTGGCATTACAAAGCATGTCAGCCCACACACCATGCGACATAGTTTTGCGACCGATCTCTTAATGAACGGTGCAGATTTACGAAGTGTTCAAACCATGCTTGGCCACAGTGACATCTCTACCACTCAAATTTATACCCACGTTACCGACGCTCACTTAAAAGAAGTCTACGAGAAATTTCACAGCGAATCTGGTTCTTAACTTAAGGAGTACAGGCAATTGCACCAGCAATGTACTGGGTATTTGTGACTGAGAAGTCTTTACAGAAATCACCAGTTACTTCAATACCAGCATCAATAGTATCGTACAGGTTAACTCGGCTGACGACGCGCCTAAAGACATCGTTCGCACGGCCTGTTGAATCAATTTGCGGCTGAACGCTTGCAAACTGCACAGGATTAGGGTTACCAGGGCCAATTGGACCATTCCAAAGTGTTACTCGATAATGAGAGGCGTTATATAACGCACCAAGCCTCAAGAAAGCGTTGCGATCACTATTATTAGCAGCTCCTCCAACTGGCTGCGGTAGAACCAACTCAGCAGAGCAGGCATAACCCCCGGCAGTCAAACTCGATACACAGCTCACCGAAAGTGGTGTCTCAAGAGTTGTTTTTGGGGCAGGATCGGTTGCGATATTTGTTTTACGTTGGTCATTTGCTGTAAAGCTTAATGGACCAGTGGGTAGTTTGCTGGTTGGATACAAGAATAAGGTCGCCGCATTACTTTGAGAACCACTGACTGTATCAAAGTTGTTCAAGGTGAACTTCCCCGCAACCTGCATCAGTTGAGCCCTCATTATTGACGGGCGATTAACTGGCCATTGACCCTGTGTTAGCAAAGGGTATCCTGTAGCCGATACACCCGTAAGACTGACCGCAGCGCCCGATGAAACATCCTCACTACTAAACCACTGAACCTGAACACGATCGAATGGCGCGGCTGAAGCAAGCGGTACAAGTTGAGACTCATTCGCCTTTACTGTGCCAAGATAATCATCGGTATTTAAGCCAATGAGTACACAGGTATAGGCCTGATCCAGCGCAGTATCATTACCATTTTGAGATTGCTGCACTGGAATTTCTGATGGTAGACCATTTGGACCCGTGGCACCACTTCCGGAAATACCTGTCAGTGCTGCGTTACATTGAGTAGTGCTTACAGCGTTCGCGAATGAACAATTTGATAAATTATAGTTACAATTTTTTTCATATTGAAGCAGTGCTCGCTTGGCATCTTCTACGCCAGCCTGGGCTGAGTCGTAGGCACTTTGCGACAAGTCACTATTGCTCGCCTGCTGTTGATCGTGAACCATGAGGCGAAGGAAACTTACCGTCACGACAGTTATAAGAAGCATGAAGAATATCACTACAAAGAGCGATACGGCACCGGCTTGTTTGTTACTACTTATGCTTTTCATTGTTACTAGTTAACCCCATTCCCCACTCTTACTACAAGACTAAATTGTTCAACAACACAATATAACGGATCAGAATTCGCAACACTTGGGTCTAAACAGGCAGTTTGGGTGGCATTAAGCGAATTTATATTAGTTGTGCCAATTGTGTACGAAAGTGAATACATTTGTTGGCCAGTGGCAGAATCCGAGGCAGACGTTGGTACAGGGGTAAGTATGGCAAACTGATGCAGCCCAAGCTGGTGATCCCCTGTTTTTAGGAGTTCTTGTGATTTAAGTACATCTGCACTACGGATATCTTTATTCACCAAATTTGCACCATTTTTTGCACAGTATACTTTTGCTGAATCCGGTACCTTTACAAGGCGAATTGGGTCGGTTGGCGCCGAACCAACTGGTGGATTTTGGTATTTAGCAACGCTAGGGTTGTTAGCAGCAATACCTTTTTCATAATTCCATATATATGAGTAAGAACCGAGGCACAACCGACCACCTACGGCAGCGGCGGCGTTAGGGGTAAGTACATAATCGGTAGCTAGAGTTATTGAACCAGCGGCATTAATAGTGCGCTTTAGGTCATCGTTAATATCGCGCGATGTTTGATCAACATCTTTAAATGTTGTGCCTTTATTATAAATAGACCCTACTTGGATAATGGTCATCGCAATTGCCAAAAGCAAGAACGCGATAAACGTCATTGCCAGCATCAGCTCAATAATAGTAAAGCCTTGGTGTCGTTTAGCCGCGTGGATCATATAACCTCACAATCGTCCCCAGGTTCAGTGGAGCGCTTAACCCAGCTGCATTCCAACATGCCCTAATGTGGAAATCGATGTAGCCTGGGTTTGTACCATTTGTCGGCGAACGGATTGGTTCAATCCATATACCCTCACTGTTCTTAAGGATGCCTCCATTTGGAGCTGTATATGTCAACTGAGCATAGGTAGTAGCTGTTTTAAAGACACCAGGGTTAGTTACGTTGGTGACAAGTGTTGCTGAAACCGGATTAACGATAAAGTCCTTTGTGGTATCAGGGGGCACAACACATGGGCTATTGCCTCCAAATTGCGAAGCTGAGGTAAGTCCGCCAGATTGGGCGAATTGAATAATTTTATAATACTCTTCAGCTGGGCTTGAAATGGCATCGGTCGTATCGTAGGTAATGCCTGATGTATAGGCAGCAACGTACGATTCATGCAGAAACCTTAGCGCCTCAGCTTGGCCATCCATTTGTTGGCGTACTGTCGTAATTTCTAATGCGCGCTGCGAAGTAGCAATACCCTGGTTCATAACGTTCAAAGCGGCCACAACAATGAGGCTGAACACCGTTACAGCGAACAGCACTTCAATAAGGGTATCACCTTTTTCTTGCCTGCGTTTTTTAAGAAATGCTAACATTGCGTCCCCTGGTTTATCGATTTCATATAGTCATTTGAGCGCATTTCAAAAGCATTCGCATTGGTTGCAAAGCTGTTCATATATATACCTCGGTCGCTGGATGCAAAGAAGCCATTTGAATCAACACAAATGAGGCGCGCACCTTGCCCAGGGTTGGTATTGCCAGCTACCAAAAGGTCCGTAAACGTCGAGGGGCCTATATTCGCTTCATCTGGAACATTCGGGTCATTATTACTAAATGTGTAGATTTGCCCACTATCAGGTGACCTGACGAACAAAATACCTACCCTATGAGGTGTAGGAGGTATTGGGTTGGGTGCGTTATTCACAGTTACTGGGAAAGATATCTGTGTGCCCCATTCCATAACCGTTTTATTGACGTCAGAAGTCGAAACATTAAGGACATAGTTATTTGCCAACGAAGCGACGTCATTTGGTTGTACTGAGGTACTCTTTTGATAACCAACTACTGTAAAAATGTCTACCTGGCCACCGTCAATATGTACATATTTACCTACCAGCATACAATCACTTTGGCCACGGTTATCGTAGACCGGCCCAGCGGTGCTTGGGGTTGCATTGTTTCCGCAAGACCATTGATCATTTCGGCCATTCTGCACGCTGCCAAGGTCGGCATATTGCTGTTGTAGAAGTGATTTAAAGCTATCAGTTGCGTCGCGATAACGCTGCACATTCAGTGAAGCTCCCACACCAACAATTAAAGACGCTATTAACAAACCGCTGATTGCCAAGAATAGCATTGTTTCAATTATCGTGAATCCGGCAAGTTTATTAGTGCCCATCTGGCCTTCATTATAGCATAAGCACTACTGTTTCAAGAGGCGTTTAATAACCGATGGTTCCAAGGTACCATTCAAGGATTCCCCACCCGATAAACCAGGCAAGAACTGTACCGCCTATGAGCATTGGACCAAATGGCACATGAGAATCTCGCTTCAGTTTTTTACTGGCGAGAAGAGGGATAACAACAAAACAACCAATCAGGTTTGCCAAAAAGACTGCTACGACGGCAAGCTGCCAATCCACCAGAATAAGCGCCAAACCAACACCAAGTTTCACATCACCGAACCCAACCCAACGGCCCTTTGAGACGGCAAATAGGACGGCATAGAGCCCACTTAAGGCAGCTACTGCACCAACAGCCGTTAATAATGTTTGGCCAAGGTCTTGAGTTTCAGCCGCCGATACGCCTACAATTCCCAAACCAATGATAGCCAGGGCGATAGTAAGCTTGTCGGGCAACAAGAACCATTTTGCATCATAGGAAAATAGCATCGCCATAACTACACCTGCGGCTAACCACAGTACAAAGTGGGCAATTTCTAGGCCGGAATGCACACCACCAGGCCAAAAAGCGAAGGAAAGCACGAAGAAAGCGGCCACGCCGAGTTCCATAAGGAATTCAAACCATCCAATTGGCTTGTGGCAATTCCGGCACTTCCCTCTTAACGATAGCCAGCTGATAATTGGAATCAAATCGTACCACTTAAGCTTATACGAGCAGTACAGGCACTGTGAGTGGTCCTCAAGGGGCTTAGAGATGATTTTCTTTAGCCGAGTGTATTCTTTATGGTCATATTCTTCACCAGCTGCCTTATCGGCCGCTAATTGCCGCGCCCGAATACGCCACACAGTCGCCGCTGCAAAACTTCCAAAGGTCGCACCGACCAAGACAAGTGCAACGTACACAACAAATTCATTCATAAGCTCTATCATACCAGTCTGGACATAAAACAAGAAGCACCCGAGAGTGCTTCTTGTTTGTATAGTTGCCCTATTTCTCTATGAATCTTGGCAGAAGGCTGTACCACCACCTGCTTCAAGCAAGGTGACAACAGCGTATTGTCGAGCTGTTCCAGCAGCTAATGTCGCTACTGCACCAGCTACACTTGAACAAGTACGTTGTGTAAGGATGATCGCGTTAGCGTCAACCGCTGTTACAGTTGCTGGTTTTGCAACGTTAATCGTCAATGAAGTCGTGTTTGAAGAAACAGAGTCCATGTAGCCTGACCACTTTGAGGTAGCTGCATTGTATGCACCCAAGGCAGCTGCTGTAGCTGGGAATGCGCCCCTGTTATTGCTTGTATAGTTATTTACTGCTGTAATAACATGACCAGCGTCATTTTTACGTGCAGTATCACGTTGACCTGCCTGTAGAGCTGGTAAAGCGATGAAGACCATCAAGAAGATCAGACCAGCGATTGCCAGTACCAATACAACTTCGATGATTGTAAAGCCTTTTATATTTTGTGTACGTTTCATAGGAATATATCCCACCTTTCAAATGAACGTTATTAGGTTTAAGTTTATACTAAACCACTTATGTTAAAATGTCTACAACATTTTTACACATTTTTTTATACATTTATTCCATTAACTAGGCTGTAGATTGGGAAAAGGATCGCCCCGACCATTCCCCCGGCCACAACTGCTAGTACCACCATTAAAACAGGTTCAATAAGTGTAGAGATAGTACGGATTTGCTCGTCAAGCTCATCTTCATACACTTGGGCCACTTTACCCATCATTTCATCAATACGACCCGACTGCTCACCAATCTTGATCATCTGAGGGACAAGCGATGCGATAACAGGTTCAGGTTCAAGCGCAACAGATAGCGCCTTACCGCCTTGAACTTTGTCGGCAGCCCGTATAATGGCCTTCTCAACCAAGCTATTGTTAATAGCGCGGCTTGTGACCTTCATCATATCAAGCATACTTACCCCTGTACCAAGGAGTGTTTGGCCTGTGCGCGCAAAACGAGCCATGTAGAGTTTTTGGAATAATTTTCCAAACAATGGAACCTTCAGCTTAAAGGTATCGGCAAATTTAATACCATTTTCGGTTTTAAGGAACTGAACGAAGAAATAGCCGCCAATACCGATAATCAAAATAGCGAGCCACCAGAAATTACTTAGAACGTTGGCGGCATCCACCATAATTTGCGTAAGAAGCGGCAAGTCTTTATGAAGGTCTTTGTACAGTTTTTCAACCTGCGGCACCACTGTTACTAACATAAAGATCATCACACCAAAGATAACGAATAGAACAATAACTGGGTACGTTAGCGCACCCTTAATTTTGCTGGCAATCGCCGCGTCTTTCTCTTGTTGGTTCGCAACCCGCTGAAGCGATTCGTCGAGTGTACCGGAAAGTTCACCAGCAGAAACCAGGGCAATAAATACTTCACTAAACACCGTTGGGTGCTTTGCAAATGATTCAGATAATGACCTACCACCTTCAACTGAAGCGGAGATATCTTGAACAACCGATTGCAACTGCTTGTTTTGGGTTTGCTCCATTACCGTGTGGAGGCTCTGGCTCAATGGTAAACCGGCCCCAATAAGGGTAGCTAATTGACGAGTAAAGACAACTTTGTCTTTCGTAGTAATGCGGCCTGTGATTTTTGAAAGGAAACCGCCATCGCCAATTTGCTCTTTTACATTAAGCGGCACAAAGCCTTGTTTAATAAGTAAACGCGCAGCCGCTGTTTCAGAATCAGCTTGAATGCTTGATTTTACAATTTTGTTGGTCGCTTGATCGCGCGCTTCGTAAGTAAACTTTTTCACTTGTTAGCCCCTCATCAGCCTTTCGAATTCAACTAGGTCAACGGCGTATTCACGGGCGTTATCGTAGGTAATGGTACCTGCTTGAACCAAGCTTACCAGCGTACGGTCCATGGTTTGCATACCTTGGTCGGCACCAGTTTGAATGATGGCATCAAGTTGGTGAGATTTACCTTCGCGAATAATGTTACGAACAGCTGGGTTAGCAATCAGCACCTCGGCCGCGGCTACTCGCCCACCACCAATTGATGGAACCAAGCGCTGTGAACAAATTGCCATCAAGATGTTAGAAAGCTGCGCACGCACCTGTGGCTGTTGGTGCGGTGGGAAAACGTCGATCATACGGTCGATAGACTGCGCTGCGCTGTTGGTGTGGAGGGTTGCAAACACCAAGTGACCAGTTTCAGCGATGGTAATAGCGGCTGAAATAGTTTCAAGGTCACGCATCTCACCAATCAGCACAACGTCAGGGTCTTGGCGAAGGCTTGAACGAAGCGCCGCACTAAATGAGTAGGTGTCGTAGTGAACTTCACGTTGCACAATAACTGACTTCTTCGATTTGTGCGTAAACTCAATTGGGTCTTCAATGGTAATAATGTGTTGAGCACGTTCGGTGTTAATTTTATCTACCAAAGCAGCGAGGGTTGTCGACTTACCACTACCAGTTGGACCGGTTACGAGTACGAGCCCGCGTGGATAATCGGCAAAACCAAGTACAACTTGCGGTAACCCAAGCTCGGTCACCGTTTTAATTTCATTTGGAATCAGACGCAAGGCGCCCGCCAAGTTACCACGTTCGTGAAAGGCGTTTACACGGAAACGACCAAGGGTGCCAAAGGCGAAGCTAAAGTCGAATTCTTTATCTTTCATTAAGATTTGGCGCTGGTCTTGGTCAAGAATAGCGAAAATTAAGGTTTCAACACCAGCTTCATCAAGCGGGTTAAAGCCAGCTACTGGTACTAATGAGCCGTCAATACGCAACATTGGTGGCAACCCCACCTGAAGGTGAAGGTCGGACGCACGACGTTTTACTACTTCTTCTAGGAGCACTTCGATTCTGAGTTGTTGGTTATTCATATTTGTTCCCTACCCTATGATGCATCTGATGTTACACGGTTTACTTCTTCTAATGTAGTGAGCCCCGACAGCGCCTTTAGGTAGCCGTCTTGGCGCATGGTGATCATACCCTGTGATACGGCCAGCCTTTGGATTTCAGAGCTCGTAGCGTGGTTAATGATGAGGTTTTGGATTTCTGTGTTTACATCCATAACTTCATAAATACCAGCACGACCACTGTAACCATGCGGCGTTTGAGGGGTATCAATTCCTCTGACTAAAGTATAAGCGCTTTGGCCCGCTAATGGTAGG
>OUML01000010.1_pt1:0-42500 | contig 43721 bp, 48 predicted proteins | sample 1690991 | NCBI WGS metagenome assembly OUML01 (sample SAMEA3914864, study PRJEB12502) | metagenome | biome: forest; material: soil | place: USA | collected 2012-03-12 | depth 0.3 m | reverse complement strand
TCTTTTATATCAGCGCAAAGTATGAGAAAAGCCTTACTTCGGTGCCCATGGCGCTGAGGAAATACCTGTTCCCATTCCGAACACAGAAGTCAAGCTCAGTAGCGGCGATTATACTGCCACAAGTGGGAAACTAGCACGGTGCCGAATTATAAAAAAGACTTCCGAATAGGGAGTCTTTTTTCTTTGTCTTAAAATACTTATGTCTGAAGTGAGGGTTTACAGTTTACTGTAGGCATTGATAACTGCGGTAACTAGCGCCTCTTGGGCAGCATTTGCAGTTGATTTGATCTCATCAAGCCGATTGTAAGCATCTTTAAGTGCTTGTTCGCTAGTGTTAAACGCCGTTTTATCCTGTTTTGCGTTAGCGGCCGCTAGGGCAGTATAAGCATCGGTAATTGCTTTAGATACCTCGCTGATTTTGGCGCCAATAGGTTTGAACGCCCCTTCGCTTATAAGGGTTTTATCGTCGGCAACTTTCTGCCAGGTTGCAGCCGCAGCAGTGTAATCGGTAGTTGAAGTGGTACTATCGGTTGCTTGTTTAAGAAGCGTGGCTGAAGCTGTTATATCCTTTAAGAAGGTCTGCATGTTTTTCAGCGAGCTAGCTAACTCTTCTGACGATTTTGTAGTGTTAAGGCATTTTTGGCGCTGGTCTTTCAGCCATGGAAGATTGCTCTGCCATTCGTATAGGGCAGGTAGTTGGCACGGGCCCTCAGTAAGCGTGTCATTATAAGCCTTTAAAGTTTCATCCAGGGCAGTTTGGGTAGATACCGGCGTAGCTTTGGTGGCTAGCTTAGTATCGACCGAGCTCTTTAGAGTAGAGGAAGCCTTTGCTGTCGTTGTGTTGGCACTGTTCCAGGCTTGAACGCTCATCCAGCTGTATACCAATAGTAGCGCCAATAAAAGGGCGGAAGCACTAATAATAACCGTTCGCTTTGATAGATGAAGTTTCTTTATACGCTGTTTTTTCATATGCGCGTGCTCCAAAGTTCGCTTGGCAATGGCCATGGGTTGAATTTACAGCCCTGCAAATCAATAGATTGCTGTTGCATCACAGGGGCGAGCTGGCCTGGCCCGCTACAAAAGAGATGCCCATGCCCAAGCCAGTGGCCGGTTTCATGGTTAATGACCATATTGCGGTAATCACGCAGGCTGCCTCCAGAGGCACTATAGGTTGCAGAAGCATTTTCCCAGCGGTCGTCATTAATAATAATCGTATTACCGACGGTACAGCTCCAATCGGCCGTACAGCCGGTTGCGGAATAATCGGTCATCAGACTTGCTTGAGATAAGACGATATTGAGGGTGCCACCACTGGCAACTTTTACAAACCTCACATCAAGTTGCGACCAACCGCGCGGGTCGTTAAGGGTTTGGTTGGCGAGGGTGGCAAATTCGGACATGTCTGCTTTTACAGAGCCGTGAGAGCTCACGGTATAGTATACGGTCTTGGATTTGTACCATTCTGGGGTAGAAATAGGGGGTGCAGTGGTCGGAAGGGTGTCGAATGAGGATAAAGAGGATAAGTTTGCCTTTAACAGGTCGCTTTTACTCGTTTCGGCCTGCAACGGCATGGTGAAAGAAGCGAGTAGAAATACCCCCGCAATAATACCGCCAATAATTCTTCGCTTCATACTATATCTAGTTTACATGAAAAAACGACCTATCTCGCAGATAAGGTCGTTTATATTTTTACGAATCTTCTTTGTTTTATAAAAGATTCAAACAGGTGCATAGCTATAATATCCCACCAGGCGAATATGTGCAACAGTAGCATAACCATAAAAAAGTGCTTACGTAAATGTTGACAAAAAGCATAAGCTATGCTAATATATAAAGCATACACATATCATGTGTGAGGTATAAATGAGGGTTTCCACGCCAAAAGGCATGTGGAAACCTTTTTAATTTAGTGGAAACACCGCATGGAGCGGTGGGAAAAGGACATATTATTATGGCTGGAACAGTAGCTGGTGGCCGCAAGGCTGCACAAAAGAACTTAGAAAAAGACCCTAACTTCTACGCAAAAATTGGTAGCAAAGGTGGCAAAAATGGTCACACTGGTGGATTTGCGGCCAACCCTGACCTTGCACGTATTGCAGGCGCTAAGGGTGGACGTATCTCACGCCGCCGCAAGACTAACGCTTAATTAAGCGTTCACACTAAAAACTCCCGCTTTATTGCGGGAGTTTTTGTTTGTATCGGCGTAATTCGCACACGCGGGCTTCATTGACGCGCCACTCGGTGTTACAGGCGGGGCAACTGTAGGTCTCTCGGCCGGTCTGATAACCCGTAGCAGTACATTCTGGGCAGGTACTTCGAGCATGGAGCCAATCACGGTACGTGTCGAGGTGATCCTCAGCCGTCGCCTCATTAATAGGGAAGTGATAAAGATTAGCCAGTTCTTTAGCTTTTTCCCAAGCAGCCGCTTCCATGGCGAGCAGTTCAATGTCTCGCTTGTATTCAAGGTGTTCCAAAAGCCCATGTGACACTTCGTGAAGAAGTAGCGCTTTCGATTGTGGCCCGTCGTTGACGTAAAATACCGTCTTTGTTTCAGGTGACCATAAAAAGGTATCACCGGCCATAAAATGTATGTCAGGATAGTCAGTTTTTAACTTATGAAGCAGTGATGAGGTCGAGCGCATAGTAATAACATCCATAAATAACAGCTTGTTCAGGGTGGGCGGCTTGGTAGAACTTAGGAAGGGGAATGTGGTCAGGAAGTTTTTCGCGCAAAATTCCCTTTAAATCGGCACCATATTGGTCGAAATAAGTACCGATACTGCCGCCAATAATGACGCAATCGGGTTGCAAGATAGGAATGACTGCTAAAAAACCACGGCTAATACGGTCGGCAATTTGGTGCCAAACGCGTTTGCTTTTGATATCGCGAGCATATTTTCCATAGGTCTTATAAATGGCTTTACCAGAGGCGAAGCTTTCCCATTCACGGACAACGCCGTCGAATTCAACCAATGAACGGCCAGCTTCACTGTAGCGAAGGGCTGGGTCGATTTTACCCTCGGTGATAATGCCGCTACCGATACCGGTGCTAATGGTGACATACAAAGATGATATTGGAACTGGTTTGAGCCGGCGAGTTTCGGCCAGGCCAGCGAGGTTTGCGTCGTTATCAACGTACAGAGGTGCGCCGCCCAAAATGCCCTTTAATTCACCAGTAACATCAAAATTTTTCCATTTTAGGTTGTTGCACCAAACCGCCACACCATCTTTAACAGTTCCAGGGATGCCGATGACAATGGCGTCAACTTTACGCTCACCAAAGAGAATGTTCAGGTGATATTTTAGTTGTTCAACGTATTCAGAGGTTTTTGTCGGGGTAGGGAATTTGTACTCAGTCGTAATTTCACCGGCCTCGGTATAGCCAGCAATAAGCGTTTTTGTTCCCCCTGTATCCACCGCGACGATCATAGACTCAGTGTAGCACGGCGTATCTGCCAAGAGAACAGGATTTGTGGTATTTTGAAAGACATCTGCAGCCCGAGTATTTTAAGGCCGTATACGCCAAAAAATACCCGGAGCGAAGCCGTCTGAAAAATACCACAAATCCTGTTCTCTTGGCGCAGAGGTGTGCCTGGGGTACAATGAAGATACTAATAGGAGAGGTACCATGGCGATACGTTATGTAACGCGAGCTGGTGTGGGGCTTGTAGTAGGGATAATTGTTTTAGGGCTGATTGTGTTTGGCATTTTATGGCTGGTGCGTGATCGTGGTGAACAAGCACGCCATCAAGAGGCTATTAATATTGCTAACCAGCAGCTGAAATCTCAAAGCGATCAAGGTGTAGCACTGAACAAAGGCGACAATTCTTCTTCGAATTCTCAAAACTCAAACTCGACCAATCAATCAGGTAGCACATCAACCCAATCGAATGGTTCAACTTCTGGTTCAGCCTCAAATTCGAGCGAATTACCAAAGACTGGCCCTGAAGCAACGCCAATCATCGCTGTAGGCTTATTAACCTTTGCGGTCGTCTCGTTTATGCGTTCACGTAAGCTTCTTTTTAAACAGTTCTAAGCAGCTCCTCACCTTTTGACTTATCTCTGTATCTGAGGTAAAATAGGGGTAATCGATAAGGTGTGTCCGATATGTTCGGTGCGCCTCCGAAATATATTTAAGAAGGGAGTCTGAATAAGACTTATGGCAAAAGCCGCAACAACAATAACTATGGATGAGTTACTCGCAATCGAAGATGCGAGTGTAAAGCAAGCAACTCAAGGAGAGGTAATCGACGGAAAAGTGCTGATTGTAAAGAAGCACGAAATCCTCGTTGACCTAGGTCCTCAAGGTGTTGGTCTCGTACCACGCCGCGAAGTTGGATACTCACGTGCACTAAACATTGGTGATGAAGTAACTGCAAGTGTTGTCGACACCGAGCTCGACAATGGCTACGTATTACTTTCACTCCGAAAGGCTGCAAAAGACAAGGGATGGGACGAAGTTATCGCTAAAATGGAAAGCGGTGACATCATCGACGTTACTCCATACGACGCCAACCGTGGTGGTCTATTGGTTGAATACGAAGGTGTTCGTGGGTTCCTTCCTGTTTCACAACTATCAGCTGAACACTACCCACGCGTAGGAAGCAGCGATAAGGATGAAATTTTGCAACGATTGAACGCACTTATCAACCAAGTGTTGAAGGTTCGTATCCTCGATGCTGATCGTAAAGCAAACAAGCTTATCTTCTCTGAGAAGGAAGCCGTTAAAGAAGGCCTCGCGGCTCGATTTGAAAAACTTACTATTGGTGACACCGTTAAGGGTGTAGCTACTGGTGTAGTTGACTACGGTATCTTCGTAAATGTTGAAGGTATTGAAGGTTTGGTTCACATTAGTGAAATTAGCTGGGAGCGTGTAAACAATCCTGGTGACTACGTAAAGGTTGGCCAAACTATCGAAGCAAAAATTATTGCTATCGATAAAGAACGCCTCAGCCTAAGCATGAAACAACTGAGCGAAGACCCATGGTTGAGCGAAGTTGAACAATTCAAGACTGGTGAAACTGTTGAAGGTACTGTCACTCGTATCACACCGTTTGGTGCCTTTGTACAAATTAGCCCTGCCGTTGAAGCTTTGGTCCACGTAAGTGAACTTGGCGAAGGTGATAGCGCTGATCCTGAAAAGGTATTCACCTTAAACGAGCGTAAATCTTTCGTTGTCCTCGACATCGAAAAAGAAAACCGCAAAATCTCACTAGGTCTACCTGGTGCTACAAAAAAAGCTAAGTAGTATGAACTACATTCGTTCCGAAGAAAGGAGCATTTACCATGGCAGAGAAAGTCTTATCGATTGCCGATTCGATCACCGTGGGCGAACTTGCCGAAGTGCTCAACCTTTCGGTAACGACACTTGTTGGCGAGCTATTTAAAAACGGCATCGCCGCCACCATTAACCAACGCATCGACTTCGAGACCGCAACAATTATTGTTGAGGAGCTCGGGCTCGATGTGGAGCTTGAAAAGAAAGAGAATACCACCACGACTGAACGTCGGGTACACGAACTTTCTGCCCAAGCTGTTGAACGTCCGCCAATCGTAGCCGTTATGGGCCACGTTGACCACGGTAAAACTAGCCTTTTGGATGCCATTTTGGGTCAAAAGGTTGTCGATGGCGAAGCCGGTGGTATTACTCAGCACATTAGTGCCTACCAAACCGTTCGTAAAGACCGCACCATTACATTGCTCGACACTCCTGGCCACGAAGCTTTCGCGGCCCTCCGTCAGCATGGTGCGACCCTTACGGACGTTGTTATTATCGTGGTTGCAGCCGACGATGGTGTAAAGCCGCAAACAGTTGAAGCAATCCGCTTCGCTCGTACGGCAAACGCTAAGATCGTCGTTGCAATTAACAAAATTGACAAAGAGGCCGCAAACCCTCAACTTGTAAAAACTCAACTTGCTACTGAACACAATTTGAACCCGGAAGAATGGGGTGGTGATGTCGTTATGGTTGAAGTCAGCGCCAAAACTGGTGAAGGCATTGATAAGCTCCTCGATATGGTGCTGCTTGTAGCCGATATTGAAGAGCTCAAGGCCGATATTGATGTTCCCGCTGAAGGCCTGGTTATTGAATCACACATGGAAACTGGCCGTGGCGCCGTTGTTGGCCTTTTGGTTGAGCAAGGTGTCTTGAAGCCAAGTTCTTACTTGGTTGCCGGAACTGCCTTCGGTAAAGTTCGAACACTTAGCGACTTTGCTGGCAAAGCTATTAAAGAAGCTGGCCCATCTACACCCGTAACAATTTCAGGCTTTAAAGAACTTCCGCAATTTGGTGACATTTTCGAAGTGGTCAAAAGTGAAAAAGAAGCTCGCGCAAAGGCAAGTGTGGTGCGTATTGAACGCGAACACAACCTTGCGAGTACTAACGTGACTGGTGCCGACCTTTTGAAGCTTATGACCCAACAACATGAAGCAGCTGACTTCAATGTGATCGTCAAAGCCGATGTTCAAGGTTCGTTGACCTCTGTAGTTGATAGTCTAAAACTTATCGATACTGGCGGAGAAGTTTCTTTGCACATTATTAGCAGCGGTGTTGGCAACATCACCGAAAATGATATTCGCTTAGCAACTGACAGCAAAACCGTTATTTATGGTTTCAATGTTGAATTGCCACCAGCAGTTAAACAACTTGCCGCCCGCGAGCGAACCGAAGTACGTCTGTACAAGGTTATCTATGAGCTGCTCGATGACGCTCGCTCTTCGATGGAGAAATTACTTGCTCCAGAAGTTGTTGAAACCCAAATTGGTACACTTGAAATTAAGGGCGTATTCCGAACCATGAAAGATGAAATCATCGCTGGTGGTTTGGTAAAAAGCGGTAAGGTTGTTCCAAACGTTTTGGTCCGCATGACTCGCGGTAAGGGCGAAGCTGCCGAAGTGCTCGGCGAAGCCGAAATCACCAACCTTCAACGTGAAAAGGTTGAAGTGAAAGAAGCTTTCGAAGGTGACTTGTGTGGCTTGAGCCTTAAAACCAGCAAGAAGATTATGCTGGAAATCGGTGACACCCTTGAGTTCTTCACCCGCGAGATTGTTGAACGACACCTTTAGCCCTAACTAGTCACTCTGGTGGCTATCTATACAAAAAGCTTGTGGTAACATGAGCTTTTTGTTATATTAAGGCCAAACGAAGCTTCAAAAACAAAAAAGGACATACCCGTGTCAGAAAAAACTCCACAACCAGATCTATCATTACCAGATGAAGACATCACTGAGCTTGGCCAAAGCTTAGATGCCAGCCGCCAGGCGGAAGCAGAAGAGCGCCATCTTTCAAAAGAAGAGTTGGATGACCTCGAGAGGGAAATCTATGATGAACTTAATGAAAAACGTCAAGAAATTGACCAAGCACACGAAAAGCTAACAGCTCTCTCGGAAGAGGTAAAGACATTAGAGCAAAGGATACGTTACATGATGAAGGAAACTCGAGTGAGCGCAGGCGTGAGCAGTATTCCAGAAGGTAAGGTTGAAGTGCCTCAAACTCCTGAAGTTCCAAAATCTGAAACACCCAAAGCTGCGCGGGCAGTTGAAATGGGCCAAGCTGTGCTTGAAGCTGCACAACCTCATAACAAATCAGCCGAGCAATCTTTTGCAACCGCAACTCCTGATACTAGGGAACACAAGCGTGTCTCAACAGGCATACTACACGCTGGAGAAGTTCATGATGAAATCCACAAGCCTTCGCTTACAGTTGAAGATCGTACCCAACACCAGCCTCCTAAAAAGGGTTGGGAAGCTTTCGAGGAAGATATCGCTCACTTGAAAGATAAGGTGGAGAGCAAAGCGCTGCCATGGCTTAAAGACGACGTAAAACCTGCTACTCCCGAAGCTGCACAACCTGGAAAAGTAGCCGACGGGTACTATTTTGAGGGCAAAAAAGTAAGTGTGACGCGAACAATTGGCGCTCCTGACACCGAGACATTAACACTAGAAGTAGTTGATGATGAGGGTAATGTTCATACACTTCGAGAGGATCAGCTTGAAATATGGCTTGATGGAGTTCGAAAAGGTGCAGACGACTTTGAGAAAGGGTCTAGAGTCAAGAAGCCGGGAACAGAAGTTGCACTTTATCGCCCAACGAGCAAAGAGGTTGAGGTATATAAGGGCCCAGAAAAGCCAGAAGAGGCAAAGTCTTGGTTTGCCAAAGCTCGTGCTAAATATGGTGTTCATTTTTGGAATGCTAAGTTTATGGCCGCAAAAGATTTTGTCGTCGATAATACCTACGGAAGGCTTTTGAATGTTGGGGTTAATGATTCGATGGATAAAGATGAGCAAGATAAGAAACGAGATAGAAATCAGAAATTGATTATTCTAGGTGCGGGTGTTCTTGGTGGTTTAATTGTAGGAAGCTTAGTCACGGCAGGTATTATTGAGGCTCAACACGCCGGTGAGGTTGCGAATACACCTCCAACTGGTCCAAAAGGCGGTCATTCAGGTATACCAGAGAAGTTGAAAGACGTATTAAATGGTAAGGGTGCTCACAGTGGCAGTGGAGAAATTGTAAATACTGCTCCGCCGGTTACAACCTATGAACCATATAGTAACAGTACCTTTAACGTTCCAAGTGGTGAGGGTGGCTTAGAGCTATTTAGTAAACTCAATCTCGATTCAAATACCTGGTATGCTCATCAGTCTGAGTTACTGCACAATTTTCCAAATGATTTTTATCAAAACCCAGGTGAAGCAGTACGGATAGCGCACTCGGGTTGGTTATCACCAGAAGCACAAAAATTTATTGAATCATTAAAGAACTAGGTGGGCTATATGTATCAAGAAGATCAATTAATTGAACAACTCGGCATTGGAAGTTTACCCCAAGAACGACAAGCTGAAATTTTAGAAGAACTTAACTTCAAGATTGGCCAAGCGATTTCAGCTGATTACACTGAGCAACAAATCAATGAATATGAAGCGATTGTGAACGATGAGCACGACGTCATTGATGCGTGGCTAGCTCAGTACGTACCTGACTATAAAGAGTCGCCAGTGTACAAAGAAATTGCCGCCAGTTATGATGATGACCCTGAGCACATCAACCCAGCCAAAGTCTTCGCGTCGCTTGCTTGGAGTCAACTCAATAGTCCAAACGCCAAAGAAATTGTCGATCAGACTATTGAAGATTTCAAAAAAGAACTCGCTGCGCAGATTTAATTCGAGGCGAATAGATCTGTTATAATGAAGGTAATTAATGGAGTTTAGTGATGTTTCAACTTGATGACCAATTCCTATCAGATATCGGGTTAGCCGATCTTCCAGAAGAGCAAAAGAAGCCCTTTCTTCAACATGTCTACGATCAACTCGAATACCGCGTCGGTGTTCGTTTAAGTGAAGGCATGAGCGATGCTCAACTTGAAGAATTTGAAGCAATCATTGACCGTAAAGAGGACGTAGTAAACAGCTGGATTCAAGCGCATGCTCCTGGCTATGCGGCTGAAGAGGTATTTCAAAAAATCCAACAAGCCAGCGGCTTGGCGGCCAATAACCCAGCATTGAAGGCTGAATATGCAGCCACAAAATGGCTCGAAGTTAATCGCCCTGATTACCGTGATGTTGTGGCTCAAACCCTCGATGAATTAAAGGCTGAAATTAGCCAAAATCGTGACGCTATTTTAGGCGGCGGTCCAGCGCCTGAAGGTCCATCAGAGCCTGCTCAACCAGCCGCGTAACCGTTTAGGAACGCTTTTGCGTCCATTACACGGCCACTTGGGCCAATTAGCTCGTCAATACTTAAGAAGCGACCGTCACTACATTCAATATCCAGCACGGTGTTACCAGTACTTTGTACATGTGCTTTCGTAATCACAATTGAGTGGCCAGCAATGGTCGCTTTTGTTTTTGGATAGGCAATAAAGGCCCGAACTTGGCGTTCGGCTTGTTCAGCGGTCAGCTTTTCAGGGTTTAAAACGCCATCTTCTTTTTGAAGGAGCTTACAATAACTGGCAATTGAATCATCTTGAGGTGTTGGTTGAAGTGTTCCATTGATAATACTTGGAAGAATTGTGACAAGTTCTTGAGCGCCCAGTGTGGCCAGCTTAGTTTCAAGTTCAGGGGCCGTTTCGTCGTCATTCAAAGAAAAAACAACTTGCTTATATACCGGCCCAGCATCCATTGCGGCTGAAAGTTGCATAATGCTCACGCCGGTTTCGGTATCACCATGTAAAATTGCTGACTCAACAGGTGAGGGTCCACGATATTTAGGTAGTAACGAAGGGTGAACATTTACAATACCAGGTTGAAATAAATCGATAATTGTCTGAGGGATGATTTTACCGTAACTAACTAGCACGCCGACTGGTGGTTCTTCAAATTTTTGAATATCCTCGGCGATTTCGCTCATTTTAAGAGGTTGCCATACCGGAATACCGTGTTCCATGCCGATTTTTTTCACCAACGAAGGTTGTAGCTCGCGTCCGCGGCCTTTGTGGCTGTCAGGCTTGGTGACAACGGCACCGATAGTAAACCCGCGCTCAATCAGCTCACTCAGGCTAGCTGCGCTAAATTCATCAGTTCCAAAGAATATGACTGTCTTTGATGTGTGTGTCATAGTCGAGTGGCTCCAATTCTCCCTTGTCGTCGAGAGTGTAGAAGGCTTTCGTCGAATCTTTTATGTGGTCGATAAATACAATCCCGTTGGTATGGTCGATTTCATGCTGAATAACTCGCGCCAGGAAGCCCTCAGCTTTAAAACGTACCTCTTGGCCTTCAATATTCGTGGCTCGAACCCGAATTTTGCTGTAGCGAGGTACGTGGCCGTAAATATCTTTAACGCTGAGGCAGCCTTCGTAATCTTCAACAATTTTACCCTCATACTTTACAATCTCTGGGTTAATAAGGGCAGTGAAGTCATTCGATTCTTTGTTATCAAAATCGCTGCGAACAATAACCACTTTTTGGAGTGCGTTAATTTGTACAGCCGCTAAAGCGGCGCTAATTTCGTGAGGACGTGAAGCTTCCCAGTCTAAGGCGGCATCAGTCATATCGGTAATAAGCTGTTTTACCAAATCATTTACCTCTGGAACTTTAACAGACTTCTCGCGAAGGTGTGGGTTTGGAAGAATGATGATGTCTTCTTTTTTCATTACGATAAGTATACCAGAGGTTATAAGGGGTGGCTAGAGTAAGCTAGAAGGATCAAGGTCGTATTGCCAGTGCGTAGGCGGGACGTGTTTCAAAACGTCGGCCAAGGCCTCGCGTTTGGGGCTTTTGAGGACCAGTTGCCAACGATAGGTGTCATGCTGTCGTTCGTAGAAAGCAGGCGTAGGGCCAAGTACTTCAATACCAGCCGGAACGGTGGCCTTGAGAGTCGCAGAGAGCTGCTCAGCAGCTTTAATGGCGCTGTCTTCGGTTTTATATACGTCGGTTAACTGCAGCAGGAAGCGGAAAGGAGGAAAGCCACCTTTGTGCCGCTCAGCGAGAGCATATTGATAAAAACCTTCGTAATCTTGTTTCAAACCAAATTGCACGACTGGATGAGTTGGTTGGTATGATTGAACAATTGTTTGGGTATCACGCTCGTCGCGGCCAACGCGGCCCACTACCTGAGCTAATAATTGGAAGGCACGCTCGGCAGCGGTGTAGTCGGGAAGTGCCAGGCCACTATCGGCTTGAATAACTCCAACGGTGTGAAGTTTCGGTAAATCGAGGCCTTTGGCGACAACTTGTGTTCCGATGGCGATGTTAATCTCGCCTGAATACAATTCTTTATATCGCTCATTAACAGTTTCGTCATTAGCGTTATCGCCGTCGAAGCGAGCCACGATTGCCTTAGGAAACAGGCGCTTGAGCTCAGACTCAATTAACTTTGTACCAATACCTTTGTGAATAATATCGGCCGACCCACATACGGGACAAACAGTGGGTACTTTTTGTTTAATATCACAAATGTGACATGAAAGTGTGTAAGTATCGGCATGTAACACTAGTGGGACGAAACACCGAGGACATTGAGCACTCCAACCACAGTTCTCACATAATGTCGTGCTAGCGCTGCCGCGACGGTTATGGAAAATAAGGGTCTGTCGCCCAGTAGCAATATTTTGTTCAATAGCTTCCAGGAGCTTATCGGATAGAAAACGGTGTTTGTGAAAGTTTTGACGTTTAGTCATATCGACAAGTTCGACGTTTGAAGCTTTGGCGTTTCCTCGGGCTGGTTTATCGAGCCGAATAATTAAGGAGTTATTGGCTTCGGCAAGATAACGGTCGGCAACTAACGGAGTGGCACTTCCAAAGATAACTCGAGATTCGGTTAACCTTCCAAGGACACTGGCCGCCCGCAAGGCAGAGTAACGTGGGGCTTGCTCTTGCTTGTAACTTGGTTCATGAGCTTCATCGACAATAATTGCCCCCAAATGAGGCGCCGGCATGAAGAGGGCAGAGCGTGGGCCAATAATAACGATTGGATGAGTTGCTTCAAGCGCTTGCTTCCAAGCAATGTGTCGCTGGGCTTCGGTCATGTGTGAGTGAGTAACGATAAGGTCGGGAAAGTCGTGGGCGAACTCATCGATAATTTGGCTGGTGAGGCTAATTTCAGGCACTAAAACAATCACCGAACGGCCGCTGGCGATGGTCTGGCGAGCGATCTCTTTATATACTTCGGTCTTGCCCGAACCGGTCACCCCTTGCAATAAAATGGTGCCATGAGACTGCTCCATAATAGAGGTCACGGCCGCACTCTGTTCATTATTGAGTACAATTTGTGTTCGGTCTCGCAAGCTGGTTTTTTCAAGCCTTTCCTGCACACGACGCTTCGTCATAAGCCCGCGTGGCAGTACAGTCTGCAATACAGTCGCGAGGGGAGTGCGATAATACTCAGCCAACCACAAAGACAGCTCGACCAACGACTCAGGAAGCGGCATGTCTTCAATAATTTCAGAAATAGGCTTGGTTGCGTAAACCGGTTTGTTGACTTCCTTTACTACCACACCAATAGACGTCTGCTTACCGATTGGAATCGATACCAACGTACCAACCTGAAGCGGCATTTCCGACTCATACGTAAAAGTAGCCTGATCAGCCCTAACAATACGCATCGGCGCCACCTCGTAATACTTCATACACTTAGTATAGCAAGTGGTGGCAAGGGGGTATGTAGTATATTTCGACGACATCTGCAGCCTGAGTGAGAGAGGGCGCAGAGGCCCCTCTCGAACCCAGCGCGAAGCCGTCTCGAAATATACTACATACCCCCGGCTCCTCATGCTAGAATAAGCATATGTATTTTGAGAGTCGTATCCATGCCGGGCAACAATTAGCCGCGGAGCTTATCGAGCGATACCGCTACGAAAATTGTGCGGTAGTGGCTATTAGCGATGGTGGCGTTGTTGTGGGTGAGCAAATTGCGGCATCTCTGCACTGTCTGCTGACGATGCTCATCATTGAAAACATCGATGTCCCAGGTGAGAGTGTGAGCTTTGGAGGTGTCTCTGAAGGTGGCAACTTTAGCTTTAATAGTGAAGTTTCAAAGGGAGAGATGGAAGAATATGCCCTTGAATATCGCGGCTACTTGGAAGATCAAAAGCGTGAAGCTTTCCAGCGAATCAACCGTTTATTGGGTGACGGTGGCCTTATCGACAGTGATATGTTGCGCGACCACACGATTATTTTAGTAAGTGATGGCTACGATAACTCTGTAACGCTCGATGCAGCAATTGAGTTCTTAAAGCCAATCCGCATTAACCGTTTAGTTATTGTTGGTCCCGTTGCCTCCGCGAGCACCATTGACCGCTTACACGTTGCGGCTGACGAGCTTCATATTCTCGATGTAAAAGCGAATTATGTGGACACAAATCACTATTATAATCAGAACGAAATTCCAACTCACGAGCAGACAATTGAAAAAATTAACAAAATTATCCTGAATTGGCGTTGACCGATACGTTGTAAAAAGTGTAGAATAAAACTCAACAGGACGTGTGAAGCAATTAAGAAAAAGGGGAATATGTTAGACGTTTTTATTACATCTCGGGTGCGGCGCAAGATCGTGGTGGTCTATGCTAAATATCCCGATTTTCGAACTCACGTTCGTGGGCTTGCTAAACTAATTAAAGAAGATCCAGGTAACATTCAGCGCGAGTTGAAACGCCTTGAAAAGGTAGGTTTCCTTATTAGCGAACGCCAGGGTAACACTAAGATTTACTCTACGAATAAGCAATTCCCAATCTTTAAAGAGCTCCAAAGTATTGTCATTAAATCACAGCAACAAGCTGCTCGCCCAAAGCGCACTTCATCTGATATTGCCTAATGAACTTGTTTGATCGCATTCTGAAAGCCAGGGGGTTAGCTGGTGAACGGAAGGCGATTTTCTTGTCGCCAAATTACGAATTGAAGCATGATCCGTTTTTACTGCCTGATATGGAAGCGGCCGTCGAACGCTTAGTAAAAGCGCACGACAAACAAGAAAAAATTACTATTTATGGCGATTATGACATCGATGGTTTAACCGCGACTACTGTTTTACTTGATAGTTTAGCCAAGTTTGGTTTTAAAAATGTCACAGCTTTTATCCCTAACCGCTTCGTCGAAGGCTATGGGCTAACGGTTGATGCTGTTGAACGGATTGTTGCTGAAGGTGCTGAACTTATCCTCACGGTAGATTGTGGAAGTTTGAGCCATGCAGAAATTGCCCGAGCTAAAGAACTAGGCGTTGATGTGATTGTGACCGATCACCATAACGTTGCCGAAGTGCAGCCAGAAGCCGTGGCAGTTATTAATCCAAAACGCATTTTGGCCGAACATCCGGATGAATATGAAAAATATATTCTGAAGCCCGAATCAAAGAAGAAATTATATCCATTCCTCGATTTAGCAGGGGTGGGAGTAGCATTCAAATTAGTCCAAGCGTTACAAACCCGTCTTGAAGGACTACCAAAAGGTCAAGAAAAATGGCTCCTTGATTTAGTTGCTTTAGGTACAGTCTGTGACGTAGTCACACTGGTTGATGAGAACCGCACGAATGTGTTCTATGGTTTAAAGGTTTTGGCACAAACGCGTCGCCCTGGTTTGAAGGCATTGATGATGGTGGCTGGTGTGCGTCCAGAAACAGTCAATGCTCGCAGCCTAGGCTTTGGCCTAGGGCCACGTATGAACGCTTCTGGGAGGCTTGAAACCGCTCAGTACACACTTGATCTTTTGACGGCAACTGACCCCATGGAAGCGCTTAGATTAGCTCGTCAGCTTGATGATATGAATAAGGCTCGGCGCCTCGAACAAGATGAAATTTTTAAAGAAGCATTGGTACAAGCCGAAGCGTTTTCCAATGACCCAGTGTTGGTGGTGAGCGCCGAAGGTTGGAACCACGGCATTGTGGGAATTGTAGCGGCGAAACTTTTGGAACGCTACCAAAAACCAACCTACGTACTAGCGATTCATGGCGATGAAGCCAAAGGTTCGGCCCGAAGCTACGGTGATTTTAGTGCTGCCGATGCGATTCGGGCAGCCGACGATATTATTACTAAGGGTGGCGGTCATAAATTAGCGGCCGGTGTGACCTTGCCGACCGCCAATATCGAGGCATTCCGCAAGCGGGTGAATCAGTTTTATAAAGATAAAAAACTCCTTAACCAAGCCGCGCTTTTATTGCCGGCAGCTGATACCGACGCCACCTTGGAAGAACTGACTGAAGAGCTTGTCGGCCAGCTTGCAACCCTTGAGCCATACGGAAGCGGCAACCCGCAACCAATCATTCGTTTGAACAATGTGTTAGTGATGAACCAGCGCCGTATGGGCGATAGCAACCAGCACGTAAAACTTACCCTAAAAGATGACGCCAATCGCAAAATTGATGCCTTAGCTTTTAGCGCCCCTCAATATTTCTTTGTCGAGCCAGGTACGCGAATAGACGTATGGTGCACGGTTGAATTGAATGAGTGGAACGGCAGCCGCAGCGTTGAAGGTAAAATACTGCATCTTAGCGAAAATAATGACCATTGAACTAATATAAGAAGTACCTTATGATCAACGTAACAATGTAAAAAAAGAGGAAGTTATTTATGGAAAATCAACCCAGTGAGCCAGGACAAGAACAAAAACTTGATGCAGCACCTAAAACCGAAGCTCAGCCAGCACCTATTATTACTTCCCCCAGTATAGAAGTCTCAAAGCCTGAAGGTCTAGCGCATAAAATTAATAGAATCACTGCTATTATTCTTATTGTTTCTGGGAGCGTTTTTGTGCTTATCGCCATCCTAGCCATTTGGCAGGTGTTCGGAAAGGATAACAGCGATGTCGTATGGCGCGCACTTGGAAGCCTTGGAGCGATTGCTCTTGGCGCGCTCATTGTATCGGTTGCATCGAAGCTTGTAGATGAAAAACACTAGAAAAGCTGTCGGTCTAACGCCTAAATAGTTTCGATAATTTAATTGCCTGGCTATATTCAAGTGCACCTAACTTAAAGGCACGAATGGCAATCCAAATACTAATAAACATAAAGACGGTCATCACACCGAGTGATAGCCACGATTGAGCCATGCCTAAGTTATCAACCGTATTACGGATGAGGTTCACGACAGGTGAGGTCAGTGGGAAGTAGGTTATAAACCTCACAATTGGGTTCATTGGGTCGGTGGTTATCATCACAATGAAATAGAACGGAATAAAGGCGCCAAGTAGGAAAATACTCGAAAAGCTGTTCGCTTCCTTAGCTGATGGAGTCGAAGCTGCGGTCGCCGTCATGAAGCCGGCATACATCAGGAACCCAACAATCAAGAACGCCGCTCCAAAGAATAGTGACATTGGGTTGAAGACAATTTTACCTAAGTCGATGCCAAATGGCAGGGCAATAGTGTTGCCTGTTTGGCGTATGACGATCAACACAATAGCCGTTAAAATCGCGAAAAATGCCACCTGGGTAAGGGTTACCAAACTTACAGCCAGTAACTTACCAACAATGAGGGTACGCGGCTTTACGTACGTCAGCACCATTTCCATGGAACGATTTTCTTTTTCTTCACTCACGCTTGTGAGCATGTAGCTAATTGAAAAGGCGAAAATAATGTAGAACAAAATAACGAAGAAACCTGGAGCGATGTAGCCGTTCACACCAGCCGATTCTTTGCCATTTTCGTAGACTGTAATGGTAGCGTTGGCTCCATTTTGGGCTAAGGCAATTACTTGGGCAGACCCAAGCGGCAGGAACAGGCTTGTTTTTAAGAGGTTGTCTCCCAATGACGTCACGCTACTGGTTTTCGTGAGGTCATTTGTACTCAGGTATATCTGATAATTACGGTCGGCTTTTAAGTTTGAAGGATACACAATCAACGCATCTTTTTGACCATCTTGAACTTGTTGGCGTAATGTTTCCGTTTGACTCGCGGGGCTCAAACTTAATTTGCTGGCGGAAATAACCTGCTTGTTAATGAGGCCACTATTATCAACAATTGCGACATTTTTGAGGTCTTTAGAAAGTTCTTCAATTCGGTTGGCACTCGATTTGGTTCCTAGAAATGCCAGGCCATACACACCCCCAATAAGCAGGGGAATGGCGATCATCACAATCCAGAAGCTTGGCTGACGAACGATGGTTAAATATTCGTGACGAATCACTGATCGTATTTTAGACATGTGCTACCTCACCACTCTTTTCCTTGTAAATCTCTACAAAAATATCTTCAATTGATTCTGATTTAAATTCTTTTTTCACTTCCGCAACGGTTCCGTAAGCGCGAGCTTGGCCATCTTTTAAAATGAGCAGGCGGTGGGCGAGCCGTTCAACCTCTTCCATGAGGTGAGTAATGTAAATAACGGCTGTTCCTTGGTCTTGAAGCTCATCCACGATGTCTAAAAGAAGTTTTCGGTTCACTGGGTCGAGACCCTTGGTTGGCTCATCAAGAATGAGCAGTTTAGGGTTTCCCATAATCGCTACGCCGAGCTGAATTTTTTGCTGTTGGCCACCCGAAAGCTTTTTAATTTTGGTGTTCGCTTTGTCGGCAAGCTCTACTCGCTCTAAAAATTTCACCGAAAAATCGCGGGCGGCTTGGCGGGTCATACCCTTTAATTCACCGAAGTAAATCATGGTGTCGAGAACCTTCGCACGTGTGTACAAGCCGCGCTCTTCGGGCAAATAGCCAACGATTGAGGCGTTTTCTGGGCTGAGCTTTTTGCCGTTTACATGCAGCGTTCCGGAAGTTGGTTGGTAAATGCCAAGCAGGGAACGGACGGTACTAGTTTTACCCGATCCATTCGAACCCAGGAAGGCGAATATTTCACCAGGGAGTACTTCAAAGTTAAGGTCTTTTACTATTTCTTTATCACCAATAGTCAGGTTAAAGTCTTTTACAGTTACGATGGGCTTTGTCATATAGATTCAGTATATCCCAACAAGCTTGTGATTATACGGCTTTTATTTTTAAGGCTGGTATCTAGACATAGTCAGTGTCATCTGTTACAATACTATGCGATATGGTACAAGTAACACGTAAAGACGAACGCGAAGCGAACGAAAACATCATTCGTCGCTTTAACCGAAAAGTGCTGCAAAGCGGTGTATTAGCTGAGGCTAAAGCATCTATGCGTTTTAATAAGGACATTAGCAAGGTTGAACGCCGTAAAAAAGCTATCATCCGTAAAGAACGTAAGGCCGACAAGCTTGCAAAAGCTCGTTTAGGTCTTCGCTAGGCTATAGCCAAGGTTTGGCCCAGTGACACTTAAAGCACAACTCGATAACGATATTAAAACCGCTCTTTTGGGCGGTGATCGTTTTCGTGGGGAAGTACTAAAGGGCCTAAAGGCCGTAATTCTAAACGAAGAGGTAGCGCAAAATAAACGTGATGAAGGGCTCGAAGACAGTGCCATCGAAGCTCTCATTGTTCGTGAAGCTAAAAAACGTGTTGATAGTGCTCAGCAGTATGCAGCAGCTGGTCGTCCAGAACTTGCTGAAACTGAGAATGCTGAGCTAAAAGTACTCGAAGAATACCTACCTGAACAAGTTTCAGAAGCAGATATTCAAAAACTTATTGATGAAACAATTGCGACTATGGGCGTCAGCGGTCCACAAGCGATGGGCCAGGTTATTGGTGCCGTTAAAGGCAAACTTGGTAGCTCTGCTGACGGCGGAACAATCGCTCGACTTGTGAAACAAGCGCTCGGTGCGTAATATAAATATATGATTATTTTCTTCGGTCCAGCTGGCGCTGGAAAAAGCGTTCAAGGACAAATTTTAGCAGCCCGCATGGGCTGGCGTTGGTTGAGTGCTGGGCAGTTATTGCGCGACTCACACAACACAGAACTTTTAGCGACAATGCATAAAGGCGACTTGGTTCCCCACGAAGCCATCACGAGCATTATGGGCGACGCAATTGTGAAAGCTGGCAACATCCAGCAAATTATTCTCGACGGCTTTCCACGAGAGCTTGAACAGGCTCAATGGCTGGTTGATAGCCAACCGCAACATGGCCGTTCGGTTGGGTTGGTGGTTGTACTGGAAGTTCCTCGTGAAGAACTATTAAGGCGTTTGGAAATTCGTGGCCGTGCTGACGATACTCCCGAAGCGATTGATCAACGTTTGAATATTTATCGCCAAGAAATGTACCCAGTTCTTAGTTTGTTTACTGAACAAAATATTCCGGTTGTTCATCTCGATGGCGTGGGTACCGTTGGTGAAGTTCATGATCGTATTTTTGCCGAACTTAAAAGTAGGAACCTTGCCGAGTAATGCAAAAGATCAAAACTCCAGCTGAAATTGAAGCAATGCGCGAAGGCGGCAAAATTCTTGCCACTATTTTTGAAGGTCTTAAACAACAAGTAAAACCAGGGGTCAGTGAACTCGAATTGGATGCTTGGGTAGATGCAGAAATTAAAAAACACGGTGCAATTGCGACCTACAAAACCAGCGAAGTAAATTTCCCAGCCGCAATTTGTATCTCAACAAATGAGCAAATTGTTCACGGCATTCCAACCGAATATGTGCTTCAAGAAGGTGATATTGTGGGCTTTGATTTAGTCATTACCTATAAAAATATGAAAACCGACAGTGCATTTACGATGGTGGTTGGCAACAAACCAAATGGTGTTCAAAAACATTTGCTCTCGGCTACTGAACGAAGTTTGTATGCAGGCATCGATGCTATTAAGGGTCCAGTTCGCATTGGCGATATTGGTGCAGCAGTTGAAAAAGTACTTAGCGACGCCAAACTTGGTATTATCCGTGACTTAGTTGGTCATGGGGTTGGTCACGAAATGCACGAAGCACCTGAAATTCCCAACTATGGAAAAAAGGGGACTGGTGGCTTGTTAACTCCCGGTGACACGATTGCCATTGAACCTATGGCAACGCTTGGTGGTGAGAAGATTTTGCAAGACGATGATGGCTGGACCCTCAGCACTCGCGACGGCAGCCTGGCAGCCCACTTTGAACACACCGTACTCATTACTGAAGACGGTGCTGAAATCTTAACGCAACTTTAATTCTGCTAGCTCTTGTCGAACCTGTACCACAAGCGGTATACTTAGCTTCATGCAAGAGTCTTCTCAATATGCTGTCGGTCTTGATATTGGTACAACAAAAGTTCGCGCGGTTGTAGCACATATTGATAGTTCCACTGGCGTTCCTACTATTGTGGGTATCGGCCAAGCAGCAAATACCGGTATGCGAAAAGGTGTCGTCGTTAATTTACAAGGTCCTGGCCACGCCATTGATGAGGCGTTAGGTGAAGCCGAACGTATGAGTGGGTACCAAGTTCACACAGCAACTATTAGCGTGAATGGTGCTCATATTCTTACAAGCCATGCCGATGGTATGGTTGCTGTTGGTGGCTCTGACCACGAAATTAACCAAGACGATTTGGCACGTATTGAAGAAGTTTCTACCCTTGGTAAAGTACCTGCAAACCGTGAAATCCTTGACGTTATTCCACACGCTTATAAGCTTGATGGCCAAGATAATATTAAAGACCCACTTGGTATGACGGGTACTCGTTTGGAAATTGATGCGCACGTTGTCTCAGCACTCACTCCGTATTTGGTGAATGTTCAGAAAGCTGCTGAGTCAGCACAAGTGCAACCGAACAGTATTATTCCAACCAGCATGGCTGCCGCGCGGGCAGTGCTTGGTGAACAACAACTTGAAAATGGTGTAGCCGTTATTGATATGGGCGGCACCACAACAAGTGTGGCTGTCTACGAAGAAGGCGACCTTCAGTACGTTGGTGTTGTGCCAATTGGTGGCGTGAATATTACCAACGACTTAGCTATTGGTCTTAAAACAGACCCTGAAGTTGCCGAGAAAATTAAAATCGAACACGCTTCAGCAGTTGTTCGGGCTGAAAACTCTGGTGTAAGCATTAAACACGAAGGGGAGATTTACAGCTTCACTTCCAATGACATTGATGAAATTGTTGAAGCTCGCCTTGAAGAGATTTTTGAAGGTGTTGAAAAAGAACTCAAAAAAGCCGGTCGTGCTGGTCGCCTTCCTAGCGGTGTTGTATTAACCGGCGGAGCTTCTCAATTGAAGCACTTGGCTGAATACGCAAAGACTACTCTTGGCTTGGCTGCTCGTTTGGGTCACCCAACTGGCTATGGCGGTGTTGCTGACGACATCGATAAGTCTGCATTTGCGACTGCAATTGGCCTTATGCTCATTGATGGTGAACGTGGCTCAGTAACTAAAGTAAGCGGTGGAAAATTCAAAACCCCATCGGTCAAAGACGTAAAGGGTGGCGTGAGTAAAATCTTTGGTTGGTTTAAGCCTTAAGTTTTTGTTCAGTCGATTCGACTATAAAAATATTGTTCGAACACATAAAATGATATACTAGGTAAATAGATAACTACCAGGGGAGAGACAGGCATGCCTGAAGTAAAACCAAGTGACATTCAGACCTTCGCGAGCATTAAAGTTGTTGGTGTCGGTGGAGCTGGTGGATCAGCAGTAAATCGTATGAAAGAAGCCGGCCTAACCGGTGTTCAGTTCATTGCAATGAATACTGATGCGCAAGCTCTTCATAATAGTAAAGCGGATACTAAAATTCATCTTGGCCACAGTACAACGAATGGCCTTGGCGCTGGTGCCGACCCTATAAAGGGCGAAGCAGCCGCTAACGAATCACGAGATGATATCAAAGAGGCACTCGAAGGCGCTGACATGGTCTTCGTTACCATTGGTGCCGGTGGTGGTACTGGTTCAGGTGCTGGCTACGTTGTAGCTGAAGTTGCTCGTGAACTTGGTATTTTGGTGGTTGGTGTTGCTACCAAGCCATTTAGCTTCGAAGGCGAAAAGCGTCGCCAAAATGCTGACTGGGCAATCTCTCAACTCCGCCGTCACGTGGATACATTAATTACTATTCCTAACGACCGTCTCCTCCAAACAATCGACCGCCGTACTCCACTTTTGGAAACCTTTAAGATCGCCGATGACGTGCTTCGTCAGGGTGTCCAAGGCATTTCAGAGCTTATTACTGAACACGGGCTCATTAACCTCGATTTTGCTGACGTAAAGGCAATTATGAGCAACGCCGGTTCAGCCCTCATGGGTATTGGCCGCGCAAGTGGCGACAACCGTGCCGCTCAAGCTGCCCAACAAGCTATTGAATCTCCACTTATTGAAGTTTCAATCGATGGTGCCCGGGGTGTTCTGTTCAACGTTACTGGTGGCTACGACATGAGCATGAGTGAAATCCAAGAAGCTGCTGAAATTATCACCAGCGCGGTTTCACCAGATGCTAACATCATCTTTGGTGCAACATTGAAACCAGACATCGAAGATGAGTTGGTTATTACTGTTATCGCCACTGGCTTTGACACCGCTTACTTCCAAGAAGAAGAACCAGCGGAAGTGACAAACACTGAAGTTTCCGCACAAATGAGTGCTGCAATTGACTCTACCGAAGTCAAAGACATCGATATGAACCTCGACCACAGTGAATCAGCTGCCATCTTCGCTGAAGAAAACACTGAAAACATGTGGAACCAAACTGTTGAACAGGATGACGAGTCTGATACACCAGCTTTTCTTCGTCGTCGCAAAAAGCGCGAAAAGAAAAACAAGGAGTAGTCGTTTATGGCGAGAGTAGTTATTGGAGATAGTCGGGTTATTGAATCACGAGAAGTAAGTGACGGCGTCACTATTCGTCGCCGTCGCGAAGCTCCAGACGGTACTCGTTTTACGACATACGAGCGAATTGAAAAACCTAACCTCGCCATCATTAAAAAGAATGGCGCCCGCGAACTATACGACCGCGAAAAACTGGCAACTGCCATTAAGCGTTCAGTAGGCAAGTTCTTTACTTCAGAAGTTGAAGTTGAAGAAATGATCGACGTCATTGAAGATGGCCTTTACGATTTGGGCGAAAGCGAAATTACCTCAAAACAAATTGGCGACAAAGTACTCGACGAACTCGCTGAACGAAACGAAGTTGCATATGTACGTTTCGCTAGTGTGTATCAAGAATTTAAAACACTGAACGACTTTGTTGAAATTCTCGAAGAGCGCCGCAACAAAAAACAACAGAAACAGGGTCAGTAGGGTATCGCTATGCGCGTGGTGGTGCTTTTCAAAGAAGAAACTGACTACGCGCGGGCTGTTCTTGATTATTTGCGCGATTTTGAACGCCAAACTGGCCATAAACTTGAAACGCTCGATCCAGAAAGTGGTGAAGGCATTGGTTTTTGCGAAACCTACGATATTCTAGAGTTTCCAACTATCGTTGCTTTGTCGAATGATGGGCAGTTACAAAACCACTGGCGAGGTTTGCCGTTACCAACTATTAGTGAGGTGAGTTATTATGTCTGATACCAATCAAAAAACCGTCCGAACAGCATTTTGGGTTATTTTAGTCGCTGCCGTAGCCGCGTTAGTTGCCGCATTTGTATTATCACTTGAAAAAATCCAACTACTCGAAAACCCCACAACCATATTATCGTGTACATTTAATTTGGTACTCGATTGTTCAACGGTTATGAAGAGCTGGCAATCACACGTTTTCTTTGGCATACCAAATATGTACATCGGTATGGTTGCCTTTCCAGTTATTATTACCGTTGCCGTCGCAGGGTTGTGGGGTACACGTTTCCCTCGAAAATTCTTAGTTACGGCTAACATCGGTGTCCTCCTTAGCACAATCTTCGCTTACTGGCTTTTCTTTAACAGCCTGTACGCAATTCAAGTGCTTTGCCCTTGGTGCTTAGTGGTAACAACCGCTTGTACCTTTATGTTGGCAGCGTTTACGCACTTAAACTTGAAGGAAAATAACTTCAATTTCAAAAAAGAGACCAACGATAAAGTTCAGAAATTCTTAAAAGCCGGTTACCATCAATTAATCGTCGCAAGCTGGATTGTTTTGATGATCGTACTAGTATTTGTGAAGTTTGGCACCGCACTGTTCGCCTCGTAGTTGAATAAAGTACCGAAAGCAAGTAGAATAACAGTTAGAAACGTTCGAGCGGCTATCACCCGCAAGTTTTGAGAAGAACAGGCGAAAGCCCAAGTAGACCTCAACGCGCACGCTGCGTTAAAGCGACAACGAAGTGCTGAAGGAAATCTTTCAGAAATCGGATGGTACCACCCACATACGGGTTCCGATGGATGAAGGATTTTTATTTATTTTAAGGAGCTATTATGGCGGATTCAGAAAAACTATCAACACCCGAGAATGACAACGAACAAGCTTCTCGCTATGAAGGTTTGAAAAACATTGCGGCTGAATATCTTGATGCCGATGATGCAGCATTTCTTGATGAACTAGATGATGAAGATGAACGAATCAGCTATGTGTACGGGCGATTACTTGAGCAGGGCGAAGATCCTGATGAAGTTTTGCAGCAAAATGGCGTAATTGAAAATGAGGAGCAGTAATGAAATTTAAAGCAAACAGTCGTCGCCGCGCCGTCGAATACGAAAAAGACATCGTCAATGACTGGAAAGAAAATAAAACTTTCGAGAAGTCTATTGAAATGCGTCCAAAAGAAGATTCGTATGTTTTTTATGATGGGCCGCCATTTATTACTGGTGTGCCACATCACGGAACGCTTCTGAGCTCTGTCGTGAAAGATGCCATTCCTCGCTACCAAACTATGAAAGGTAAACGAGTAGAGCGCGTCTGGGGCTGGGATTGTCACGGCCTTCCAGCTGAAAACTTTGTTGAGAAAAAACTCAACATTACCGACCGCCACGAAATTGGCACACGCATTAGTTTGGCTGAATACATTACGACTGCGCGTGAAAGCATGGTCCAAACGTCTAGCCTTTGGGAAGATACCATCGACCGTATTGGCCGCTGGGTCGACTTTAAGGGTGCCTACAAAACCATGGACAAAGATTACATGGAATCTGTTTGGTGGGCCTTTAAACAACTCTATGAAAAGGGAAAAATTTACGAAGGCGAACGCGTACTTATGTACGACACCAAGTGGGCAACACCACTTTCAAAAGCCGAAGTTACCATGGATGCTGGTGCATATGTTGATGTTACCGACCCAAGTGTATATGTGAAATTCAAAATTGGCCAAGACGACAAACAAGACCATCAAGAAGTAGGCCGTTCAACCTATTTATTAGCCTGGACAACGACACCATGGACTCTACCCGGTAACACAGCTGTCGCTATTAACCCCGATATTAAATACGTTGAAGTAGATTACGAAGGTTCATATTATATTTTGGCGGAAGCATTGGTTGAGAAAGTTTTCACCGATGAAAAACACCAGCCACTCGAATACCGTGTGGTTCGTCCAGTTTCTCCGAATGAACTTATTGGTGAATCGTATGAACCATTGTTCGAAAACCATGGCGAGAACGCACATAAAATTTGGGCCGCCGATTACGTTACTACTGAATCCGGTACAGGTATTGTTCACCTCGCTCCAGCGTATGGTGAAGAAGACTTCTTGCTCGCAAAAGAAAAGGGAATTCCGGTCGTTCACGTACTTGATGAATACGGAAAATACCTTGATGGCGATTGGAAAGGTGAGGATGTTTGGGAAATTAACAAAACCATCGCCAAGACGTTGTTAGAACGCGGCGTTGTTTGGAAAATCGAATACATTCGTCACGAATATCCACACAACCCACGCAATGGGCACCGCCTCATGTACCGCGCTCACCCAAGTTGGTTTATGGACATTGATGGCCAACGCGTTGAAATGCTTGAGCAGAACACTGAAAACATTAACTGGTTTCCAGATCACATTAAGCATGGTCGTTTTGAAAAGACCATTGAAACTGCACCAGATTGGAACCTAAGCCGTGACCGTTTCTGGGCAACAGCTATGCCAGTTTGGAAGGGTACTGATAAAGATGGCGTCGAACACGTAAAAGTGGTTGGAAGCTACGAAGAGCTTAAAGAATTGAGCGGCCAAGAACTCGAAGATTATCACCGCCCATGGGTTGACGATATTACGTTTGAAATTGACGGGGTAAAGTATAGTCGCATCGATAAAGTGCTTGACTGTTGGTTCGAATCTGGCTCGATGCCATTCGCTCAATTCCATTATCCATTTGAAAACGTTGAAAAATTCGAAGCCAATTTCCCCGGCGACTTTATTGTTGAATACGTTGGCCAGGTTCGCGCGTGGTTCTATTACGTACACGCCGTCAATGTTGGGTTATTCGGCCACAACGCATTTAAGAACGTGATTGTGACTGGAAACGTCGCTGGAAATGACGGCCGCAAAATGTCGAAGTCACTCGGCAACTTTACCGATCCTAACGAACTAATGGACAGGTTTAGTGCCGACTCGCTCCGTTTCTTGCTGCTATCCAGCCCACTATTAAGTGGAGAAGATTTCGCCCTTCAAGACAAAGAAGTAGGGGATATCGCCCGCAAACTGAGCATGGTTTGGAATATGTACGACTTCTTCACGATGTATGCGGCAGTTGATGGTTGGGAATTCGACGGCAATGTAGTCGACCCAAGTGATGAGGTTGAAAACCCGCTCGATCAATGGATTATTAGCCGCGTACACCAACTCATTCAAGAAATTGAAAAGAACATGGATGGCTACGATGTTGCTGCTGCTACCAAACCAATCCTGCCATTCCTCGACGACGCTTCAAACTGGTATGTCCGTCGCTCACGCCGTCGTTTCTGGAAGTCAGAAGACGATGCCGATAAAAATAACGCCTACCGAACCCTCCACTATGTATTAGTTCGTTTAAGCCAGGCAATTGCGCCATTCGTGCCATTTATGGCCGAAGAACTGTATCGCAAACTGACAGATGGTGAGAGCGTTCACTTAACCAATTGGCCAGAAGTTGGCCACGCCAACGAGCTCGTCTTGCAACGCATGGCTCGTACCCGCGAAATCATCGAACAAGGCTTAGCGCTTCGTATGTACAAAGATGACGAACAGCAACAAATTAAAGTTCGCCAGCCACTTTCAAAACTGACGTATAACGGCGAGAAACTCGAAGACTTTTACGCCAACATTATTGCCGAAGAGGTAAATGTTAAGCTGGTTGAAAATGCCCCTGATAGTGAAGTAGAAGTTTTGCTTGATAAAAGCATTACACCTGAACTTCGCCGTGAAGGTTTGGCCCGCGAAGTTATTCGTTATGTACAGGCAGCCCGTAAAAACGCCGGCTTAAATGTCGATGATCGAATTGAGCTAAGCCTCGAAACCAATGACAACGAGCTGAACGAAGCAATAAAAGAACACCAAGCGGTGATTTTGGCTGAAACGTTGGCAACAAACCTGACTGTAAATAACTATGAGCATAATTCTGACGCTACTATTGAAGGCATCACTGTAAAAGTTTCCCTTCAAAAAGCCTAAAAAACCGCCCTCCAAAGTGTTAATGCATTGACATTTATGCTTACTTATGCTATATTTAATTTAACTAATTCACCAATACTATGCCAAATACTCGCACTTACGAACAAATTAGAGAAGAGCACCACGCTGACAGTGCGAACTATGAGTTGCTGCGCGGTGATAAACAAAAAATTCGCGAACACTTTAAAGTCTGGTCTGATGATTTTGTTCTCGAACAGTATGTTTCCGAGACAGATCAGATTATAGGTATTCTGGATGGCAGCATCAGTGATGACCGTGCAATCGAAATTAAAGACCCCGCAATTGGTGAAGACGAGCCTGTAAAACCAGATACGGTTATTTGGCTTGATAAGTCTGCCCGCCCTGTTTCTTGGTTTGTGGATGCATTTTGGGAGCAGTTTGCCGATAAGGGCGTAAAAAAACCAGACTACGAATTTTTGAATATTGACCGTATTAACTGGTTTATTCACACTGGTCATGAAGAAAGCGTTGCCGGCTGGCGCCTTGGTCCAGAAGACTTTGAGATTGAAGAAGTTGATCAAGCAAGGATTGATGGAATCCGTGCATTATTTGTTGACGGTGAGCTGACTGAAGAAAATTGGCGAGATGAAATATGGAACATGCCGACACGCCTTGATGGTAAAAGTATTCTAATTATTGATGAAGTTATGAATAGGGGAGGCACACTTTCAATTGCTGCCCAAGTTCTTAAAAAAGCTATACCCGATGCTTTGGTGAGCGCAACGTATTTTTGGCACACTGGACGTTACTCAATTAACAAAACCAGCTCTGAATCTGTAGATCAACAAATGGAATCTGTACCCGTTTGGTATGATAACCAAGACATAATGGGTCGAGGTATCGGTGATATCTCAATTGCTTATTGGAAGCATGAATACGAAACTGAACCAACTCAGGCTAACCTAAAGCGTAAACTTGCATCGTTTGCGTTAAGCGCACCTCACCACAATTCTTCAACGTACGAATTAAAAGGTGATGCAAAAGCCGACAAACTACATCAAGATATTGCATACCTTAGTTATGCTGTTGCCAATGGAGAAGTGATCCGTCGACCGTCACGTCTACGTGACATTGAAGAAGTTATGTCGCTATACGAAGCACAGGGCATTTCTCCGGACGAAATAAAAGTTTTCAATCACGGTCGTAAGTAGTTTCAATAGTTTAAAAAGGAAGAACCCCGGTCCATATTACAGGACCGGGGTTTTTAGGTCTCGTCGAGGTGAACCTCGATGCGGCCAATGTAGTTGTCGTCCGTCATGCGTGACGCATGATAGCCAATAACTGTTTGTGTGTCGTGTCCATTTCGGACGAAGCCTTCTACACGAATGAAGCCCGGGCCCCAAGTAGGGTCAACGGCAGTAACAAAAACATGTAGTTTGAGAACGGAAGGAGAGGGTTGGTCGATAGCAACGACCTTAAACACAGCTACTTCCCCAACTTCAGGAACACGACGATCAGTCTTCTCGGCGAGAATCCTGAATCGCTTGATCATTGCACTCACCACCTCTCATGAAAAGGGAATACAATCAATATATTATACCCTATGAGTAGAAGTATGTCAATAAATACGTAAGCTTAATAAAACAGATGATCATATTGACATTTCAAACCATTTATGCTTAAATAGAACTATAAATAATTAAAACAAAAAAACTATGACATTATTCCCATACCTTCAACTCCAACCAATCGATCCTCAAGAGGACGGTACTATTAGTGACCTTGATAAGTACGAGGAAGATGAAACCATCGATCTTAATAGTGATACGGATGGTGAGATCCTTGAACAAGAATGGGAAGAAATTACCCGCGATTTACATAGTGAAAATACTAATGAATCGGTGCATCGATAAGCATTGAAGATGGTATACTTAGTATAGTGAATCAAGAACTAATAACAGACGAGGCCTTTGATCAATTGGTCACAAAAGCCATGAATGAATTACCTCAAGAATATATTAAGGGGCTTGATAACGTTGCGATTGTGTATGCTGATTGGCCGGATGAGCACCAAGCAAAAAAGTCAGAACTCAAACCTGGCAGTTTACTTCTCGGACTGTATGAGGGCATTCCTTTAACCCAAAGGGGAGCGGGTTACACATTTGTATTGCCGGATAAAATTACGCTTTTTAAAGTCCCCATTCAAATGGTTTCTCATAATGATGAAGAATTATTCGAGCAAATTAAGCGTACACTTTGGCACGAAATTGCCCATTACTATGGCTTGAACCACAGCCATATTGATAAACTCCAAGCTGAGTAATTTCTACTACGTTTATTTTTGACATCACCCCTGGGGGGTCTTTTTTACTCTGTTATAATTAAAGTAATACTTATTCGAGCGAGGCGAGTAAGGGGGGATATGCGAAGTACGTTTGAGAAAATAGGTACACCGCCTAGGACTAAAATACTAGCTTTCACTCTCTTTGTGTCAACGCTCGTTTTCTCTTTTATACCGTTGTCGGTACATGCAGAAGCTACTCCTAATACTGACCCGGCGAATCAAACTGGAACAGTCGTTGATAGCCCTGGTGCGCCAACTGCGACTTCATCTACAAACGACGACGCTATCGTATGGGTATGGACAGCACCAGCCAGCGGGCTAACACCAGACGCTCCAACGGACCCAAGCCAAATAACCACCCCTCCGAGCGAACAACCAACAGACATTATTCAATTCGGGTATGAGCTCTCAAATGCAGGTGGCGTGGTAACTTCGGGAACAGTCGATTCTAGTGTCTTAACTGTTACAACTCCAGTCACTCAGGACGATACGTATACATTTAAGGTTTGGAGTATTAATAGGGTAGCGGCTACGAGTGCGCCAGCAGTAGGGACGATTACAATTAATACCTCATCGGCACCTCCTGTTGGGCCAGTAACACCTATAACACCACCAATTGACGGAAGTATTATTCCCGCACCACTGGACTCAACAACCGTTGATAAGCCAGCGCCAAGTAGCCAAACACCAACGCCAGTTCCGCTTAACAAACCTACGAATGTTGTCCCACAATCAAGCAATGTATCTTCGGATCCAAGCGTCCTTTCGGCAACTGATACGACACAAAATATTCCCAAATCGGCTGAAACTGCGGCTGCCGTAAAATCGTCTACTCAAGGCTGGGTAATTGTGGGCATTCCTTGGTATATATGGTTACTTATCCTTGCTGCTGTATTTGCTGCGGGGCGTTGGGTATGGTCGATGGTGGGCCATCGCATATAAGGGTAAGCTTAATCTGCTTACGCTTGTAAGAACTTTTTGCTATACTGTAGGCACACCGTGAAAACAAAACAAAAACAGCTTAAGAAACCTACAACAGTGCGCGCCAAGGTATCGCACCACGCGAAGCGTATCCTTGTTCCTCACAAGGGGAACGAGTACCGTCCCCACCTTATTAGAGCGCATGGTCTTATTGCCGTGCTTATTATTGCGATTCTTGCACAAGTTGTTTATAGCTTCACGACGACTGGTAATTTCCAGGTGCTTGGTCGCACTTCCGATATTCAAACAATCGATTTATTGAACGATACCAATAAACAGCGCGAAGCTCAACATGAGGGTGATTTGAGGTTGAATGACCAACTTAGCCAAGCAGCCTTTTTGAAAGCTCAAGATATGTTTAAGTACGATTATTGGGCACACACTTCACCAAGCGGCGTTGAGCCATGGAAATGGTTTGGTGATGTCGGCTACAATTACAGCGTAGCAGGGGAGAACTTGGCGAAAAATTACCCAACTGCCGATGCTACTGTCGCTGCTTGGATGAACTCGGCCAGCCACCGGGCTAACATCTTAAACGATAAATATGTTGATATCGGCTTTGCGGTAGTTGACGGTACGCTTGAAGGCCGTGCTACAACCCTTGTAGTAGCCTTTTACGGTGCTCCAGTGACCTTTGCGGCCGTTCAAGGCACCGCAACACCAGTTAGCTTTATAGCCTCAAACCAGCAAGGCTCAAACCCGCTTGAATTCTTTGGCTCAGCGTTACAATCATTAAGTCCTGTGAGCGTTGCTATACTTGTGCTGCTTGGCCTGGTTGCCATGGTAGGAATTGCTGCTCATCACTATCGAAACAAACTTCCTAAAGCTTGGAAGAAGAGCTGGCGCCTCCATCACGGAATGTATACATTCTTCAGTATGATCATTCTAGGCGTATTAATTATTGTTGCCACTGGCGGCGGCCAGATCTAGTTTAGATTGCTTGTTCCATTGATTCAGGGCGAATGTGACGCGGAAGCAAGAAGCTGAGCCCGAAGACGATACCAAGGATAATTAATTCAAAGACAATTGCTACACCAAAGGCGCTAATAAAGTTTTTAGCATTGGCATCTTTAGCGGCCGTAGTGAGAGTGCTTTGAATTGCATCACTGGTTGCTTGAGGGACATTGCCTTGTTGGCCTCCACTTGTCAGTGCCTGGCAACTTGCCGGCGTTTGGGTTTCATCTTTTTGTTGAGCACGGTCAACGTAACAAGTCTGCGCTTGATCAACGATTGTATTGATAGCTGGCTCAGGAATGTTCGCACTGGCGAGGCTTGAGCGAGTTTGTGGTTCAACACTTGTGAAGCTAGCGGGTGCATTGGAAACGAGGTGGCCAAAGAAGACAACACCAATAAGCGCGGTGCCGATTGCTCCACCTAATTGTTGCACGGCATTTAGTACACCAGATGCAGAACCAGCGTTTTTTGGATCAACATCAGCTAAGACAACAGAAAACATCGGCGCCATAATTAAAGCCATGCCAGCGCCAGTTAAGAGAAGGCCTGGAATGAATTGCCATGGCGTTGTGTCTGCACCGTAGGTGTGGAGGAACCAGAAAAGGACTCCAAGCCCAAGGCCCATCAAAAATGTTCCAAGCACTAACGTGTAACGGCCAAGTATTGGAATAAGTTTTTGAGAGAACACAGCCATTGTCACCGAAATACCAACAGCGGTTGGAATACCCGTTAGGGCTGCTTTAATAACATCGTAGCCCAAACCAATCTGAAGCAGAAGGGTAAATGGCAAGAAGAAGCCGATCATCGCACCTTCAAAAGTGATGTTAACAATTAGTCCGGTGATGAAAGTTTTAATTCGTAAGAGAGCTGGCACAACCAACGGCGAGCCATCTTTCTTTTCTTTAACACCTTGCCACCAGCCGAATAAGAAGAGTACCGGAATAGAGCTCGCCATCATAACGAAAATCCAGGTTGGCCAATCAAGTTCGCGACCTTCAATAAGCGGGAAGACCAATAAGAACATAGCTACCATAATAAGAATCGTACCAACAATATCGAGTTTCAATGGGTGAGGCGATTTTCCTTCTGGAAGGAAGCGGCCAGCAAAGTAAAGCACGGCCAAACCAACAGGAATATTAATCAAAAAGATAGGTCGCCATTCCAGGCCAGCAATATTAAAGTGGATCAAGATACCACCAACAACTGGACCAAGACTTGCCGCAACACCAGCGAGGGCACCAAAAATACCCATAATTGGGCCACGTTCTTTTGGTTTGTACATCACCTGCATAAGGCTCATCACCTGGGGAACCATTAAAGCGGCCATGGCACCTTGGAGGAGGCGAGCAATAATAAGTACTTCTGAACTCCAAGCTGCACCACTTAACAGGCTGGCGAACGTAAAGCCACCGACACCAATTAAGAACAGCCGTTTGTACCCATATACATCACCCATACGGCCACCGGTAATAAGAAGGGTGGCGAAGCTTAATGCGTAGCCAGCAATCAACCACTGAATCGTTGAATAACTTGCACCCAAATCGGCACGAATTGATGGAATAGCGATGTTAACAATGGTGTTATCGAGCAAATCCATGACAAACGCCATGGCTACAACTACTAGGGCAATTGTTCGTTGGTGATGAGTAAATTTACTGGCATGATGCTGAGCTGAATGGGTAGGATGTTCTGACATATTGATCTATTATACGCTATAACCTCTGTAAAACTTAGTTACTATATCTGTATTTTCAGACGGCTTCGCTCCGGGTATTTTTTGGCGTATACGGCCTTAAAATACTCGGGCTGCAGAGGTCGTGAAAATACAGATATAGCACCGAAGTTTTAAGAGAATGAGGTATCTTTACATTCGGCTCCATCTCTGTTATAATCAACCATTGATTGATAATAATATAAGGAATACATATGACAAAAGCAGTCGTTAAGATCGGTGGCAAACAATTTATTGTCGCCGAAAAAGAGACCCTACTGGTGGACCTCCTCCAGGAAGGAACTAAAGAGCTCACTCTAGACGCACTGTTGCTTATCGACGGAGACAAAGTTTCTGTTGGTACGCCAACTGTTAAAGATGTGAAAGTTACCGCAAAGGTAGTTGACGACCTTGTAAAGGCTGACAAAATTCAAGTCATCCGTTACAAGGCCAAAAAGCGTGTGCACAAAGTAAACGGGCACCGCCAAAAATACTCAAAGATTGAAATTACTTCAATCAAGTAGCCAAAATCCCCGCTGAGAAGTGGGGATTTTTCGTTCTTCGCTTATGCTCACGTGTTATAATTAACCCAATGAAACGAGGGTCTTTCTAAAGTCTATGGCGACTGTTATTGCGGTGACGAACCAGAAGGGTGGCGTGGGTAAAACGACTACTTCTATTAACCTTGCGTATTTCCTTGCCAAGGCAGGCAAGAAGACTTTATTGGTTGATTTCGACCCTCAGGGTAACGCGACCAGCGGTTTGGGTATCGATAAAAACGCGCTTGGCGTTACAATGACCGATGTTATTGTCGGTAATGAACGGCTCGACAATGTGGTGCTTGCAACTGCGCACAAAAATTTATTCCTTGCTCCTACCACTTCAATACTTGCTAATACCGAAGTGGAGCTCGCTCAAGTTGATAAACGATTCTCTCGTCTTAAGCTGGCTATTGAAAGCACCCAAGGTGGCTATGATTTTATTATTATCGACAGCCCACCAAGCCTAAGCCTTTTGACAGTGAATGGTTTGATTGCGTCTAAGTATGTTCTCTTGCCAGTTCAAGCTGAGTTTTACGCGCTTGAAGGCCTTGGGCAATTACTTGAGACTATGAAGTTAGTGCGAAAGGGTATGAACCCAAACCTTGAACTCCTGGGCGTGCTGCCAACTATGCTTGATAGCCGCACGACACTCAGTACTCAAGTGCACAACGAAATTAAACGCCACTTCCCAGGTAAGGTATTCGAAACAACTATTCCACGCAATATTCGTTTAGCTGAAGCGCCAAGCCACGGCATCCCAATTGGCGTATACGATAAGTTTTCAAAAGGTTCACGGGCATACAAAGCCCTCGCCAAAGAAGTAATTGATCGAACTGAGGCTGCTCAAGTAGGAGTGGCTGCATGAGTGTAGCTAAAAAAGGGCTAGGACGAGGCTTCGATTCGCTGATTCCAACTGATTTTTTGGATGATAGCTTCGATACAACAGCTAAGCAAGATGAAAAGGTGAGTGAACAAAAAAGTTTACCACTCTCAAAAGTACAAGCCAATGCCGACCAACCTCGCCGCCACTTTGATACAACTGCACTCGAAGAGTTAGCCGCTTCAATTAAAGAACACGGTGTTATTCAGCCAATTATCGTGACTCCAAAAGGTGATAGCTATGAAATTGTAGCTGGTGAACGCCGCTTCAGGGCGTCTAAATTAGCTGGTTTAACTGAAATCCCAGTTGTCATTCGAACATTAACAGGTCAGAAGCAACTTGAGGTTTCACTTATTGAAAACATTCAACGCCGCGACCTTAATACTATTGAAACTGCTACAGCGTATGCAAAGCTTCGCGATCAATTTAACCTGAACGCTGAAAAAATTGCCGAACGCGTCCACAAATCTCCATCAGCAGTTATTAATACCATGCGCCTTTTGAAACTTCCGAAAGAAGCAATTCTAGCTCTTGCTGAAGGCAAACTTACCGAAGGCCAAGCTCGTCCACTTATCGGCCAAGACCCAGCCTTGATTATTGAATTAGTTCCAAAAATCATCGCTGAAGAGTGGAGCGCCCGTAAAGTTGAGCAGCACATGGTGAATGTGAAAAAGCAAAAGAAAACAGATGAGCCAGCCGCTCAAAATGTTTCTGCCGATCACGATAACCGTATTGATTCACTTCGTACCCGCCTTAAAACCGATGTATCACTTCGAGTTAACAGCAAAGGTGCCGGTAACATTGTCATCAAATTCAAAAACACCGATGAACTCGACCGCATTCAAAAACTTCTTGGCTAATTGCTGGCTAAAACAACCCAACTTCTATTTTCATACGGCTTCGCTCCGGGTATTTTTTGGCGTATACGGCCTTAAAATACTCGGGCTGCAGATGTATGAAAATAGAAGTTGGGTTGTTTTTAGGAGCAAATGTTACAAAAAGTTTTAGAATGTTCGGATCTTATTGAATGGGAAAATTCGCATACTCACCGGCCCAACAACATCATAAAAAGGAATCGTTCCTAAGCCATTACGAGAGTCATACGAATAATTTCCTTGCCGGTGGTCACCACTGACGAAGAGTTCGTTTTGCGGTACAACAGTATCAACTTCACCACTGGTGGGGGAGCCAGGCTCACCATGGTTCGCATCATCAGGATTGAAGCCGGCTGGATACTGGGCGTTGTAAACAGTGTAATGGCCATCTTTCAAAACAACATGCTCACCAGGAAAGGCAATCACACGTTTTACAATGTATTCATCCTCAATACCTAAGCTGTAGTGAGGGTTTTTAAAGACAATAATTTGACCGCGTTGTGGAACGTACGATTTCCCTTGGATTTGCGCTAAGGTAACTGGAACGCGGTTCACAATTAAACGATCACCAGTAAAAAGGGTTGTCTCCATGCTTGGCCCGACTACATTAAAGCTACGAAAAACATACGTATTAATTAAGATAGTACCGACAACCACACAGGCAACAAAAATGACCAGGCTGAGCAGGTCTTTCATAAAAGGATGACGTGTGAAAAAGGAGGCTTCCATGAACTTATCTAATTATACCACGCTGAGGTGCATAAATGACGCCACTTATGCTTCAAAACGTGAGCATGTTCAGGTATAATAATGACAAGTATTTATGAGCAGAAATCAAGCATCCATAGACGGGTTCGTCCCACGTCGGCCCGGCAACAGATTGGGTGAGCTACATCAGGTTAAGAATCCTGATGCTGCTGTTAAACCTATCGATCGGACACTTCACACAGGTCAAAATATCTCATCTACCTCTAATGAAATGGTCGGTACACCTCGTACTGGTAAAGAAATTGGCCGGAATGATCTTGAAGACTCTCTGCGTCAAATTGATGACGAATCACTGCAAGATGGTGGCAAAAAATCTCGTCGCCAGCGCCGTAAAGATCGAAGAGACGGCAAGAACAAGAGTAAAGTCCGTCGAATTATTAAATGGGCAATTATCCTTATCCTGGTTGCCCTGGTCGCATTTGTCGGTTACTTCGTTGTAAAAGGTTTGAACGCCAGCAATAACGTATTGCAGGGAAGTATTTTTGACCTCGTTCAAAACCAACCGCTGAAACAAGATGCTAACGGGCGTAGTAATTTCCTCATTCTTGGGACATCTGAAGATGACCCGGGCCACGATGCTGGCTACCTTACTGACTCAATCATGGTGTTGAGTGTCGACCAAAACAATAAAAATGCTTACACATTTAGTATTCCACGTGATTTATACGTTGATTACGGCCAAGCCTGTGCTTCTGGCTATAAGGGTAAGGTAAATGTGTACTTTAGCTGTGTTAATTCTGGTAAGGATTCCGCTTCGGAACAAGATAGGTTAACAAAGACCCAAGCCTTTATTGGAAATATTGTCGGTATGGATATTCAGTACGGCGTTCACGTTAACTACACCGTTATGCGCGACGTCGTCAATGCTATTGGTGGGCACATTACAGTCAATATTGAAGGTGATAACGGAAGTGGCCAACAACCAAACATCGGTATTATGGATGCTAACTTCGACTGGAAGTGTGGCGCAACACTCGCGAAGCGTAAAGCAAACTGTCCTCCAGATGGTCACTTCATCGATTACCAGCCAGGTCCACAAGTACTCGACGCTGAACACGCACTTTATTTGGCACAGGCTCGTGGTGATGCTGCCAACGTTGGTTTGGCGCAATCGAACTTCGACCGCGAACGTAACCAACAAAAGATTATCGTGGCTATTCGTGATAAAGCGATGAGTGCCGGCACACTTACAAACCTTGGTGCGGTTTCAAGCTTAATCGATGCCTTGGGTAATAACCTTCGCACGAACATTCAAACGAAAGAAGTGCGTACATTAATGGACTTAGGCCAAAAGATTCCTACAAGTGCTATTAAATCCATCGACCTGTACAGCGCTGATAACCCAATGTTTACTACGGGAATGATTGAAGGTGCGGGTAGCTCGGTATATCCAAAGGCCGGGGTAGGCAATTACAGCGAACTTCAAGCATTCCTCCTTAAACAGCTTAGTTCCAACCCAGTCGTTCAAGAAGCTGCGAATATTACCGTCCTTAATGGTAGTGGTGTAGCTGGAGCTGCTCAAACGGTTGCCGATAGCTTAACGGCTAAAGAGTTTAATATAGATGAAATTTCCAATGCTCCAGCTGGCACCTATGATCCAATTGAAATCTATCAAATTAACCCTGATAAAACTGCGACCGCTGCGAAGCTTAAAGAAATCTATAATGTTACCATTAAGACCACTAAGCCACCGGTAAGTGTAACGGGTAATACAGACTTCGTTATTATCGTTGGCGCTACTCCCAAGGCAGGTCAGTAGTTCTGTACACTGACCGCCTCATGGTATAATGTAAGTAATTATGGAGTTTCTAAAACTAGTACGTAAACGCTCATTTTTGAGTGAGGCAATCTACACCGTACTAAACATCACCCTCGCCATTGCCGTTGTTACGGTAATTCGCTACACCGGCTCGGTAGGTTTTGCGATTGGGCTAGTTGTCCTTAGCAAGTGGCGTGTTTTTGCTGTCCGGCCTCGTTTTTGGTGGGCTAACTTACGCTCGAACTTAGTCGACTTTATCGTTAGTATCAGTTTCGTTCTGCACATGTACATCGTGAACGACGCATCGATTGTCGATTCTCGTAAACTGCTACTTTTGGGAATCTTAACGTTCCTCTATGTTGTGTGGTTACTCTTTATTAAGCCTCGCTCAAAGCGTTCGTATGTGGCTGCACAAGCAGGCATCGCCGTTCTTATGGGAACATCTGCATTGTTTGCCGTTTCGTTCAGCTGGCCCGTTTCAATTGTCGTGCTACTGATGTGGTTAATTGGATACACCGCCGCTCGTCACATCCTGAGTTCCTATGATGATGAAACCCATGGCCTTTTCCTAAGTCTGGCTTGGGGAGTAATTCTTGCGGAACTTTCTTGGGTAGCGTATCACTGGACAATTGCCTACAGCTTACCATTCGTTACGAGCTTGCACATTCCACAAGTGGCGATTATTGCGACACTCATAAGTTTCTTGGCGTACAAGTGTTACGATTCGTTCTATAAGAATGCTAAAATTCGCATGACTGATATTATCTTGCCATTGTTATTCACGCTGAGTGTTATTATTGTGTTGCTTATTATATTTAACCGCGTTGGAACGGCTATTTAAGCTTTTCGAAAAGAAGTCCGTAGCCATTGGTCTCGACATGTACGAGGCCATTTTTTATAGCTTCTTTAGTAATAGCGTCATGTTGCACAGGGTCAGCTTCTAAAATAAGCTTGCCACCATTGGCGAGTTTCGTTTTCGTTTGGGTTAACAATTCAAAAATAAGGGCAAGGCCATTTCGCTCAGCAAATAGAGCCGCAGCGGGTTCATGCTCGGTTTCTGGGGAACGGTCCCATTCAATATCAACGTAGGGGAGGTTAGCGATGATGATATCCGCGATAAAAGGGTAGTCGGCTAATAAATTACTTTGAAGTGACGTGACATCGGCGTGCAAGGCTGCGGCATTTTCGGTCGCAACTTTCAAAGCGTGACGGCTCACATCTGTAATAACAACATCGAGTTCGGGGTGTTCGAGTTTGGCGGTAATACCCAGAACGCCGCTACCGGTGCCAACATCCACCAAACGAAGTGGACGTTCTTTTAACAAGCTTTGGTTTTTAGGAAGTGCCGAATTAAGGAGCTCAATTAAACTTTCTGATTCAGGGCGGGGTATAAGTGTGGCGGTTGTTACTTTAAAACGGCGCCCGTAAAATTCTTTGTGACCAATAATATAGGCAACGGGCACGCGGTCTAAGCGAAGGTCAAGCCGAGCATTGGCAATTTCTACTATACGGTCGTTAAGAGGGTCGTCACCGTGCCCATGAAGCCAGGTGCGAGGTTCGCGAACAGTGTGCGCTAATAATAGCTCGGCATCAAGGCGAGCGCTGGGTACATTGTTAAAAACGAGCTGGCGAGTGGCCTCGGCCAACCAATCATTAACGGTCAGTGCTGACGGCAAGTTCTCGTTCATATGCTTGTAAGTTCTCCACTAAATCATCAATTTGGCCATTCATCGCGCCGGGAATACCAGAGCGGCTATAGCCGATACGGTGGTCAGTAATACGATCTTGAGGGAAGTTGTAAGTACGGATTTTTTCACTGCGATCACCCGAGCCAATAAGGCTACGGCGTTCGCTGGCAAGTTTAGCATTTTCCTCATCAATTTTTTGTTGGAGTAGGCGAGAGCGCAGTACACCCATAGCTTTTTCCTTATTCTTGAGCTGGGATTTTTCATCCTGGTTAGTAACGACCATTCCAGAGGGAACGTGGGTAATACGTACCGCAGAGTCGGTCGTGTTCACCGATTGCCCACCATGACCGCTGGCGCGGTAAATATCGATACGAAGGTCGGCAGGGTTAATTTCAACATCGGTTTCTTCAGCTTCAGGAAGCACCGCAACAGTAACGGTACTGGTGTGAATACGGCCTTGGCTTTCGGTTGCTGGTACACGTTGCACTCGGTGCACGCCTGATTCGAATTTCAATTTAGAATACGGAGCGTCACCCTTAATAAGGAAGACAACTTCTTTGTATCCACCAGTATCATTGGCGCTTTCACTAATAAGTTCGGTTTTTAGATTGTGTGCTTCGCAGTAGCGAAGGTACATGCGGTAGAGCTCGGCAGCGAAAAGGCTAGCTTCATCACCACCGGCACCGGCACGAATTTCAACAATAACGTTTTTATCATCATTAGGGTCTTTAGGCGCGAGCATTGCGAATAATTCTTCTTCAAGTTTTTCAAGTTGCGCTTCGGCATCGGCCGCTTCAAGCTTGGCGAGTTCGGCAAGTTCATCATTGCCGCCAGCTAATTCCTTAGCTTCAACTAACTGTGCTTCAAGGGTTTGGCGTAAGTTGGCTTTTTCAAGAATATTTTGAAGTTCAAGCAGGCGTTTATTCTTTTTAGAGAAGTCAGGGTCGCTATATGCATCGGGGCGCGAGAGGAAAGCGTCGAGTTCTTTTTGTTCGGCGGTCAGCTCGTCAATATTTAATGAAATCTTCGGCATGATCAGAGGTAGTATAGCATATTACCTCTGTTTTGTCGCTAGTACGATTGTCTTAGTAACAGCGTATGGACTAACTGAAAACAAGTGAATGTTATTATTTCTTTTTTGAAGAGTGTTTTTTCTCTAGGGTTGTTTTTGAATTTCGGCTTATGTATAGCATGATGCCACGAGCAGATTCAATGAGCCACCAAAGTATACAAATAAGTGCCAAAGCAAAAAGTGCAGAAGTTATGAAGCTCGCTTGGGGATCAACTGCACCGGTACTACTTGTTTTTATAGAGAGTGCCATTACTAGTACGCCTACGAGGAAAAAAGAAACCCCTAAAAGCCCTGCTATTACCCAGTGGTGGAAAATTCCTTGCAATGAAGTAGTCGATTGTGATGATGTGGTCGTACGTTTTAATGTTTTTTGCGTCATGCTAGCATTGTACTGCACAATGCCAAAAAGTATAAGAGTCATGCTCAAAAATATATTCATAAAAAAACAGCCCTTGGAGGGCTGTTTTGATGGCTAAGCGATTATTATTTGTCGCTATCGCTTTTCTTTGCTTTGTTGGCAGCAGCTTTTTTAGCTTTGTTTGCAAGTTCTTGCTTACGAGCGTCGGCAGCAGCAGCACGGTTTTTGAATCGGTCAACACGGCCTTCGGTGTCGATGATCTTTTCTTCACCGGTGAAGAAAGGGTGAGAGGCGCTTGAGATGTGCACTTTTACAAGTGGGTACTCGTTGCCATCTTCCCATTTAATGGTTTCTGAGGTTTGCGCAGTTGACTGAGTCAAGAAGGCAAAACCAGCCACCTCGTCGCTAAATACGACAGGGCGATAATCGGTTGGATGTAGGTTGCTTTTCATAATCTGAACTATTGTATCGGAAAATGCCTCAGTTGTAAAGAGGTGATAGGGGCGATATAATAGACAAAGCTAGACATTTCTGGTGTACCTATAAAAAGAAGGTGAGGTGGAAGCCTTGGAAGAACCGAAATCTGATGTTGATTGGAAGGCAATCGACAAACTTCGCGGTGCGAAGTGGGCTCCGGAAGTACTTCGTCAGCGACGAGTGCTGATGGACCGAGCGATAAGTTCGAAGCAGGTGGCTGACGCAGCCAAGAAGGTCGCAGACGGCGACTTGGCTGCGGTTGTGGCCTTCGACGAGCAGCTTCGGCCTCGCATGAAGCGCCGGCGCCTGCGCTTGCGGCATCTGTGTGGGAGTACCATCTCAACGGTTGATGGGCAGATCTCGATGTCTACCAACTCGGATATGCTCGATTACGACCCGAAGATGAAGCCGGAAATCCTGGC
>OUML01000026.1_pt1 | contig 45056 bp, 48 predicted proteins | sample 1690991 | NCBI WGS metagenome assembly OUML01 (sample SAMEA3914864, study PRJEB12502) | metagenome | biome: forest; material: soil | place: USA | collected 2012-03-12 | depth 0.3 m | reverse complement strand
TCTTTGGTGCGGGCGGAGAGAATCGAACTCTCATCGTTTGCTTGGAAGGCAGACATATTAGCCATTATACGACGCCCGCATAGGTACGTATTGTAACATATTTCAATCTGTGGCTCAATCTGTTACAATAGCTACTGTTTGGCGTAAGCCGACACAACCCGCATGGCGAATATAGCTCAGTTGGTTAGAGCGACGGTTTGTGGTACCGTAGGTCGTGGGTTCGAGACCCATTATTCGCCCCAAAATTATTTGAATAACTTCTGAAAGGGAGTTATTTCTTTTTCGAAGCCTTTGGTTTGGTAGCTTTTTTAGTAATCGTAGCTGGTTTACTACTCACTACCTTTGTAGGAGCCGGCACACTTTCTCGAGCGACCATCGCCCCTAGTTTCTGTATCCAACCCGCAATCAGCTTTCGTTGACTAAAGATAAGCAACGCAACGAGCGTAACAACAAGCATTATTATCATTTGCATCTGAAATGGTTCCAAAAAGGCATCTGACACATTCTCTATAACGGGGCGAAGGTTACTGATTGGTATCAGTGACGCAACTGGTGGTGGTAATGCCGGCCTTGTAAAAATACCTATCAATGCCACGACCACAATGCTTGACCCAACAATATACACCGCCATTGCATATCGTTTTCGATAGAGGTAAATGTAAATTCCAAAACCAACTAAAGCTAGCAACCAGAATAGCGGACCAAGCCAAAGCATCGTACTGACAGCACCTGATAAATTAGGAAAGGCACTACTTTGTACAAGCACAATTTCGTCAGGGATAGAATCAATGGTTTGTGCGACATTTGAATCACCTTGTTGCACTAAGTTTAAAATTGTCGAGATAGGAGTCGTAATTCCTGCGAGTTCTATTTTAATATCTTGTCGGTCGGGGGTTGTGAGGTATTTATACGTTGCGTTGACTACCCTATTAATGGCTTGAGTACTAAAATCACTTCCCAATAAAGAGCTCACGAGCTTCTCTGCCCTATCACCGATTAACTTTGTAAGCACTGGCCTGTTTTGAAGGGCCGTATCAACAACCTGTGAAGCAATTGCATCACGACTCGTTGGCTCTAAAAGAGCCCCAGTTACGAGGCTCGAGAAATTCTGTTGATTAAATACTGTGTGGTTAATCCAGTAGGATGATTGCGCTAAGAAGAGCGACACTGATGCAATCAGGACAAGAAGGACACTAATTGTTTTGATAACCCACGAATTAGTCTTCATAGTGCTATGATAGCACTTTGTTGGCAATCCCGTCAGCTTGGATATTTTTATCAAGGATACTCTTCACCTGTTCGAGACTTATTTCGATTGAACCACCTGGTGAAACTTGGTTAGATAGCAGCAACTTTGCGACTGTATTTTCAACCGCACGCTGCACTACCCGACGCATTGGTCGCGCACCAAGTCGGGGGTCATAACCGGCTTCGACTAAGTATTCTTTGGCATCTTGAGCAACTGTAATGGTAATTTTCTGCTCAGCGAGGTTTTTATTTACATCTACCAAAATCAAATCAACAACTTGAAGTAATTGTTTTTTATCGAGTGGACCGAATACGACAATTTCATCAAAACGGTTTAAGAATTCTGGGTGGAATAAATGGCTACTAATGAGCTCGTTAATAAAGGTTTCTTCGAATTGTTGCAAAGAGTAACCTCGCGCAAGGTATTCTTGAATTCTATCTGACCCAGCATTACTGGTTGCAATCACGACAGTATCTCGAAAACTCACTTCACGGTTTCGAACATCTCGCAAAATTCCCTCGTCGAGTAGCTGCAGCAATGTGGTTAAAACACTTGGATGAGCTTTCTCGATCTCATCCAACAAAACAACGCTGAAAGGCTGTTTCATAACCTGCGCCGTTAAACTACCGGCATCATCGGTACCATCTGCAATCAGGCGAGCAACATCATCACTCGAAACAAATTCATTCATATCAAGTCGAATGATATTCTTTTCGCCACCAAAATATACCGCTGCCAATGACTTTGCTAATTCAGTTTTACCAACACCCGTTGGACCCAAGAATAAGAAAGTGCCTACTGGACGGTTTTGATTGCGCACACCAGAACGTGCCCGACGTAGCGCATCTGAAACAACACTCACCGCTCGCTCTTGACCAATCATTCGCTGGTGAATAAGCGCTTCTAAATTAAGAAGTGTTTCTCTTTCATCATCTTTGCTCGCTGCACTCGTTTTAACACCCGTTGACTGCTCAATTGCTGCAGCGACCGATCGCGATGAAACGAGGCCAGATTCAGCGTACTCAGCTGCTGTTTCCAAAAGGCTAATTGCCTGACCTGGCATTGAAATATCATACACATACCTTTGGCTTAACTTATAGGCATCTTTTAATGCTTGGTACATGTATGTAACTTTTCGCCTATATTCCAAAGTAGGTAAGTGATCTTCTAAAACTTTTAGCGTGTCAGATTCACTGGTTGGGTGAATAGTCATTCGGTTTACTGCATTCGCCAAAGCGGGAGTACGTTTAGAGATTTGTAAGAACTTTTGTTCATCAAGGGTTAGAATCATCGGTAAACGACCAGCTTCAAGGATAGGAAGAAGCAAGGCTGTGAGGTCCACCGAACCAACGCCATCTTCAAAAAACAATTCGGCATTATCAAGGCAAACGATAATATTCTTAGCGGCATACGCTTCACCGAGTAACACACTCAGGAGTTGCTCAACACCGCCTCGTTCATTTGCAACCGAAACCAACCTTGAAGCATCGAGCATAAATACTTGCTGATAGTGTAAGTTTTTTGGAATCGCATCAGTTGGGTACATTAATTTTTCTGCTAATTCGTAAACCAATTCCGTCTTACCCACACCATCTTTTCCAACGAGTGCCACAGCTCCAGAATTATTGGCTAATGAATGAACCAGCTGTGAAAGTGTTTCAGTACGAATTTCACCACGAGCAAGTGAACCACTCTGAGAAATATTTGTTCCAAAACGCGATAGGTTTGGGATCCATCCGAACGACCAATCTCGACCAATACCACCTGCTTGCTTTGGTCGCTTCTTACTGGCTTTAATAAGGTCACTTAGGTGGTGATACCACTGGATTCCTCTTACTAAGTCGTCTTCTTCAAGTTGCAGATGACCAAGAAGTGTTTGACGAGCCGGAAGCTGACGAACCATCGCTAAGATGACCACGCCTGGGCTCATTCGCCCACCTACCTGCTCGGCAATATGAAGGGCTTCTTCAAAAATCGCCGCGGTTTCTTCACGATTTTCAGATGTGACTTCCTTTAAAAAGCCACCGCCAATTCCGAAACGCACTTCAAAGAACAAGCCGCCGTTTACCTGCATTAAAGCAATGGCAATATCTTTTGGCGAAGGTTGTTCTGGTAATAAAGCGAGGAGCTCACTATCGAGAACAGCATCAACCGACTTACCCGAACTCTCGATTGCAACTTCACGTAATTCATACTTGTACCATTCAACAATCATGATCGGTATTGCCGCGAGGCCAATCAAAGCCCAGCCAAATGCAATCCCTGCCACAACCATGGTAATTCCAAGCACAATAAACACCGCTATGCTTAATTTAAATGGAAAAAGCCAAGGTGAAAGCGCTTTTCCAAGTCGCGCATATTGAGCCCGGTGGCTATGCCAATTAAATAATTTTAATTCCATGATGGAACCCACCCTACTGCTAACAGGACAAAACCTACCACGGGTAGTACTGGAATAAACCACCACAGCACCATAATGAGTGATTCATAGATGAATTGGACTGCAATAACTACACATCCGGCGAGAATTGTGAAAAATCGCACCATAGAGCCAATAATTCGAGAGATAAGCTGATCTAAAAAGGCCCTAAAAGCTGCTGCTGGGTTTGAAGTATCAGCTGAATTTGCTGATATTTGTCGGAATGGCGAGAACAATGTTGAGAAAAGTTGGCCAATTGAAAAGAATTGAACGGTTGCCTGTAAGCGCTCGCTAATGCGACGCCACTGGGCTAACCAGCCACGACCATACCACCAGGAAAGTATACCCACCAAGAACATGTCATTATTATAACAGGGCAACACGCAGATATACGATATAATAGATTATATGCCCCAACCCTTTGTGATTATCCTGGGCAAAGCCGTCCGGTATGCTGCGCGATTGCGCGGTGGTGGATCGGCTCTCCCTGGTCTGTTTGTCGAGAAGATAAGCCCAGACTTTATTCCTAGTACCCTCGGTCAGCTTCCAAAGGGAGTGGTCGTTATCAGTGGTACCAATGGGAAGACTACTACTACCAAAATGGTCGTTGCCCTTCTCGAAAGTCAGGGTCTAAAAGTATTTACCAACCGTACTGGAAGCAACTTTGTTCGTGGAGTTGCCGCCGCTCTGCTTGGTGATATTGATATGAAGGGGAACTTGGATGCAGATATTGCCGTTCTTGAGCTTGATGAAGCACATGCTGTAAAGTTTGTAGAGCTTATCCCTCCTCGCTATAGCCTGCTTCTCAACGTTATGCGCGACCAGCTTGACCGCTTTGGTGAAATTGACGCAACCGCTAAGATGCTTGAGAAAATAGCCCTTGCCACTACCGAAACTGTGGTGATGAATAGCGAAGATTCTCGAATTGTTAAAATTGCTGATAACCTCTCGACCGATGTGCGCTACTTTGGACTTAATGATTCGCTTTTATCCCACTTCCCAAGTGATGACGATATGCATGGTAAAACAACTAAAGATGTCATTCGCCCTAAAGCCGACGTTGTACTAAAAGATTTCAACGATAAAGGTGCTGCATTCACGATTGTTGGGAAAGATTTTGTGACACCACTTAGATTACGAGGTGTGTATAACATCTTTAACAGCGCCGCCGCTCTCTCTTTAGTACGTGCAATCGTTCCCGAAGCTTCAATCAATAGCCTTCTTGGCGCACTTTCAACTGTCACCCCAGCCTTTGGTCGCGGAGAAGTCTTAACGGTAGATGGCCAACCACTTGAATTAGTACTAGTTAAAAACCCTTCCGGTTTTAGGCTCGGCCTACAATCATACGACCCTGAGGGATACGCGACTATGGTTGCTATTAATGACAATTATGCCGATGGCCGTGATATGTCATGGTTGTGGGATGTCGATTTCACTACTTTAGAGGATCATCCTGTGTATATTACAGGTATTCGTGCCTACGACATGGCCCTGCGAATGCAATATGATGATGTGCCAATTGAAAAAGTTGAAACCGAACTTCCTACTGCCTTACGAGATTTTATCGCTCGACATCCGGATACTCCAAAGCGTATTTACTGTACCTACACTGCCATGCTGACACTCCGAAAAGAACTTTCTAAAATTACAAAAGTGGAGGTTGTCGCGTAATGGAAAAACAAGCAATTACTATTTTGCAATTGTACCCAAGAGATATGAACATTTATGGAGATAATGGCAATCTCCAGGTTATTACAAAGCGCCTTGAATGGTATGGCTACACTCCAGTCGTTATTGCTTATAACGTTGGTGACGTTCTTCCCAAAAAAGTGGATATTGTTCTTGGTGGTGGCGGTCAAGATAGCGGTCAAGAAAAAATTCACGCCGACCTAATCAAAATTGGACCCGAGCTTCAACGATGGGCAAATGCTGGCGTCCCTATGTTAATGGTATGTGGGTTATACCAATTGTTTGGTCATTTCTTTAAAACTCTAGCTGGTAAACAACTTGATGGTATTGGTATCCTGGACGTTAAAACATATGGAACAAACGAGCGCCTTATTGGCAATATTGTCACCCACTCTGAAGAATTCGGCGATATTATTGGGTACGAAAACCACAGCGGACAAACCCATTTAGGCTCTAAAGTGACGCCACTTGCAACTGTTATTAAAGGTGCAGGTAACAATTCCTCAGATGGCCAGGAAGGTGCGCGATACAAAAACGTTATTGGTACTTATTTACATGGCTCTATCTTGCCCAAGAACCCAGCAATTGCTGACTTCTTAATTCGCACCGCAGTCGAAAAGAAACATGGCGAATTTAGCCCCGACCTCATTGATGATCTATTCGCAGATATGGCTCGGGAAATTGCTCGAAACCGCCCTCGTTAGGTTAGCGGACTATACTTGCTTCACGTAAGTCGTATTTGGTAGCATGCGTCATCCAAATACAGGCAAGCGCAATTACTAGCGTATATATCCCCCACATCCATATTTCAAGTTGCAATTCACTTTGAGCCCAAGACAATTCAGACACAAACGTGGCGACATGTGTCATATAACTCAATAACCAAGAAGTTGGCGTTGCTATTAACCATACAAAAGGTAAACCAATTATTGTCCATAACCCAGAAATAAAGGTGAGCAACATAGCCAGTGGAACAAGCGGCACCACCAACACATTGGCAATGACCGCTACATTGGAAATGATCCCAAAACCCAATGCGATAATTGGGATGGTCACAATATGTGCTGCGATTGTTTCACCTAAAATTTGCCTAACAATACCCGGTTCTTTCTGACCGTAAAAGTATTGTTGCAATAATGGTGCGACTATCATGACACCGGCAAAAGCTGCAAAACTGAGCTGCCATCCCAAATCACCCCACACATAGCTTGGTTGCAATGCAACTGTGATTGCCGCCGCAAATGGTAACAATATTAGCGGATGAAAACGATGCCCATAATACCAAGCAAGCAGGCTGAGGCCCGATACTAACCCCGCTCGCGTCATACTGGGGCTCAAGCCTGTTATGGCCATAAACATAGTAATCATCACGCCTGATGATACAGCTGCTAAATATTTCGACAACCTTACAAACAAACGTCGAGCCATGCGAACTAAAATAGTCAGGTTGTACCCACTTGCCACAACTATGTGTGTTAAACCGGCAATTTTTAATGCACTGGAAAGATCGTCTGGCAATGCGCTTTTCTGACCTGTTAAAAAGCCAATTCCTAAACTTGCTTGAGGCTCGGGGATTGATACTCGGACTTTATCTGCAAACCAATCACGCACGACCCTACCAATATCTCCGGGAATGGGTCGAACTATAGAAATGACACTTGCCCGACTCATACTTATTGGGAAACTTCCGAAACCTTGTTTGACTGCACTTCGAACAATTACGATATCACCGCGTTTTATATCGCTCGCCGAAACACTGACTAAAGCAGTTCCTGGCAAGTTTGCTCTACCAATGCTTACCGCATCAAGTTGTAATGATAATTGGCCCGAGCTATTTCGAGAGGGATCTTCTTTTACTTTTCCAGAAAGCTGCACTAAATGACCGATGTAAGGCGTATAGGCATCACGCTCACCAAGTGCAGCCGAGCCATACCCCAGCCCAATACACAACCCGCAACAGGCAATAACTGGCAAAATGTATACCCTCATATGCCAAAAAGAAACCGCTACCAATGGGAGTACTGCCACGCCTAACCAGATTGGCACTCGCAGCATAAGTGCCAACCATACACCAATGACGAACGTGGCACAAAGGACGGCAATGCCCCAGGATGAATGCACTAATTGCCGAAACCACCAACCCACACTCTTATTTTAGGTTTCAAAAATGAACTAATAATTGAATTTAAATACAAAAAACACCTCCGGTAGCGAATATGAGGTGTTCTTTGTTTGAGATACAAGCTTATGGGAGTTTGTACCCCGAATAAATTTGGAGGGTCCGATGGGGCTTGAACCCATGACACCCTGCTTAAAAGGCAGGTGCTCTAACCAGCTGAGCTACGGACCCGCGACCTTATGCACTATACAGCAACAGGGGTGCTGTGTCAATGTCAGCTATTTTTTCTTACTATGCTTTTCAGCTAAGTGAGCTGGTTTTGTGAAGAACAAATCAACAACCGCCAAAATTACCCCAATACTAATAACAATATCCTTATACAGCACTGCCTGGTGATACCAATATGCAGTTGCACCTTGTAAAGGTAAGGCAAAACCAATCGGTACAAGTAAGAATGCTAAGGCCAAAATAGTGAAGAAAAGTGAGCCTATAATTCGTGAGAATAGATCTTTATATGCATACCCGTGAAAAAGCAATACAATCGCTGGAGCCAATACTACCAAGGACATCGCTACAGCATTTGTTATCGGACCCTCAGGAACCAAACCGGTGCTCGAAACAAGCAGCCCTGCATCATAGCTCCATATTGTACTAAGCGTTGCTCCTGCTGTCAGCGCTAAGCCAAGTAACCCAAACCGACGACGTGATAAAAAAGAGATAGCAAATAGTACAAGAGCGAGGCCAATGAATACAAGAGCTACTATCATGGTGCTATTATACATTGATGTTAAAATCAGCGATATCGCCTATTTTTATTGCTGAGTTCTGCACGCTACCAGCTGGTAATTCAAGTACATAACGCGCCGGGCTTTTTGGAGCATACACCGTCTCAACCGGGTCTTCAGGGGGAGCATTCTTCACGATATATATAACTTTTTCGGCTTTATCCATCCAAATGATGTCTAGTGGGAAATTCATATCTTTCATCCAAATGCCATGGGTATCATCAGTATCAAACTGCATCAAAAGCCCACCATTCAAAGCAATCTTATCGACTCCAGAAAGACCTTTAACTCGGTCAGGCTGAGTATCGGCTAACCATACGGAATAAACCCCGCTGCCTCCTATATGTATTTCAGTCGTAGGGCGAAAATCTGTAACGGTTATAGAAATAAACAGTCCAATTAGGATCAAAACAGCACCTACGATCAGAATGATCGTAGTATGAGGTCGCCATACGAGTAAACGGAGCTTGTCCATATGGACAAGTATATCAGTTAGGCGCCGACTTTGTCTTTACGGTTGCGACGTTTTGCGTTCAATTCAATGTATTCGATAATTGGTGAAGCAACATCACGGCCGGTGACTTTTTCAATACCAAAACCTGGGCTAGCATTTACTTCAAGCACTAATGGACCACGTTCAGAACGCATAAGGTCAACACCGGCAATATGCAATCCCATTGCTTTAGCCGCTTTAATAGCCATCTTTCGCTCTTCTTCGGTAAGCTTAATCTTAGTTCCTTCACCACCTTTGTGGAGGTTTGAACGGAAGTCATCGTCAAGGCTTTGGCGTTGCATACTAGCAACCACTCGGCCGCCAACTATAAACGCACGGATGTCAGTACCCGCAGATTCTTTAATGAATTCTTGAATCAAAATGTTTGTACCATCTTCGTTGGTAAGGTAAAACGCCTGAAGTACAGATTTAGCAGCTTTTTTAGTTTCAGCCAAAACTACTCCGTTACCGTGAGTACCACGAGCCAACTTAATAATTACTGGTGTGCCACCAAGCTTATCAATAAGGTCATCGATGTCGGTTGAGTTACGAGAAAAAACGGTCTTAGGAATGCCGACACCAGCCTTTGCAAGCAGTTGCATACTACGAAGCTTGTCGCGTGAACGGCTAATTGAGATTGAACTTGAAACAGTGTAAACACCCTGCATTTCAAGCTGGCGAACAATTGCTGTTCCGTAGCGGTTCATACTGTTCGCAATACGAGGAATAATCGCATCGTATTTAGAAAGGTCTTGCCCTCGGTAACTTACTGTTGGGATGTTCTTTTCAATTGAAGCATAACATTCACGGTACTTAATAATGTCTACTTCATGACCACGAGCAAGCGCCTCTTCTTTGAGACGTTTCGTTGAGTAGTTTCCATTACCATTAGATAAAATTGCAATTTTCATATTATTCGTTTCCTCCACCATCACTATCAAATTCTTCATTTCGTCGCACATCGACGACTATTCCATTTTTCCTTAGGAAACGACGGCCAACTAACGCGTCGGCTTTCATATCTTTCCGGTTCGTTAGGCCTATTCTCATAGTATATTGTTTGTCGAGAATAATCACGTCGGTTTCAATAATAAATCGTTTTACGCGATGGCCGCTTGAGCTGGTTACGTAGGCGCTTCTAAAGTGTTCTGTTTCAATAAAGGCACTTTTGGCATGGAGCGGCTGAAAACGTAAAATTCGTTTACCTTTCCGGCGTACAACCTTAATTTCATGGCAGTGCAGCGCGCCAGAATATGCGCCTGTATCAATTTTTGCAAATACATCATCAACAAGTAGCTTTGGAAAGGCTACGTGCTCGAAACATCCGAAGATAACTTGGTCTTTTTGCATGCATTATACCGCTTATGTTGAATATTAGGGGTATTGTATCATTTTTAGGCTAAAAAGTCAATATAGGTAGGGTTCGGCGACTAAAGTTATTTGCTATCTTTGAGCGTTTCGAGAAGTTCTTTTTGCTTCTTGCTGAGTTTCGTTGGTGTATCTACGACAATACTCACAATATGCGGCCCTCGCTTGTCGGTATTCAGGTGAGGTACCCCGTGCCCAGAAAGCTTAAAATCGGTACCAGATTGGGTTCCAGTAGGTATCTTCATACGAACTGATCCGTCAACAGTTTCTACTTCAATTTCAGTACCTAGGGCTGCATCAACCATGCCAACGTGCTCTTCGGAAAGGATAATATCACCTTCTCGAGTAAACTTTTTATCGGCTTTGACGCGAATGTGTACATACAAATCACCCTTTTCACCCTCGGCAATTGCTTCACCACGACCACTCAGGCGAATGGTTGCACCATCATCAATACCAGCAGGGATTTTAACCTTGATAGCTTGTTTGTGGCGCTGAGTACCTGTGCCTTTACAAACAGTACATACTTTTTCAGGAACCTTACCGCGACCATGACAGGTTTCACATGGTACAGTTTGTTGAATAGCGCCAAACATAGTATTCATAACGCGAGTTTGCTGGCCAGCACCATGACACGTTGGGCAGGTCTTCATTTCATAGCCCGGTTCCACAGTTGTACCATGACAATGTTCACAGGTATCTTCCATATCGAGAGTCATTTCATGTTCAATTCCAAAAATTGCTTCTCGGAAAGTTAGCTGAAGCTGAACCTCAACATCACGACCACGCTGTGGACCACGTTGACGTTGGCCACCGCCCCCAAAGAATTGGCTAAAAATGTCACCTAGCCCATCGCCAAAATCGAAGTTAATATTTTGGCCGTTAAAACCACCAAACCCTTAAAATGGATTACCGCCAGCAGAACCGCCGCCATTTGCGCCACCAACACCTGCATGGCCGAATTGATCATATCGTTGGCGTTTTTGAGCGTCTTTTAGAACGTCATATGCTTCGTTTATTTCTTTAAACTTCTCTTCATTACCACCGTCTTTATCAGGGTGATGTTGAACAGCTAAACGTCGGTACGCCTTTTTAATTTCATCCGCAGAAGCGCTTTTAGACACGCCTAAAACTTCATAATAATCACGTTTGCTCATATCTGTTACTAGTATAAAACAACTAGCACTCAAATGTCTAGAGTGCTAGTTACGTTTATCGTTAAGTGAATAAACTATGCGGCTCGCCTGCCACTAATAGCTCGCCAGATAAATAAGAAGACGACTGCTCCGACTAAGGCAACGAAGAAGCTACCCCAGTTAAAGCCAGTTACGCCCGAGCTTCCGAAAAGCCCGAAAATAAATCCACCAAGGAAAGCGCCGATAATACCGACGATAATATTCCCCAGCAAACCTTGACCTTTATTAGTACCGGCAATCATTGAAGCGACCCAACCCGCTAAACCTCCTAGTACTATCCATCCAATAATTCCTAGTCCGTCCATATGCTACCTCCCATACTTATGTACCTATATCTATTATACTCCGTCGCTTATGCTATTTCGAATGTGACAGTTTCGCGTTATACTGACCAGTAATGAAACCTATTATTCGTGCTTTTGGTGCTGTAGCTGGGCTTATCCACGCTGAATACCGAGAACTGTACAACCGATATCTTGGAAAAATTGAACGATTTCCTGGCAATGCTCGGGAAATTAGCCAACAAATCGTGGATCGTCTTTGGTACGGCGATTTTTACCGTACCAGCCTTGGACACTTTAACTTTTTTTGGATGCGTGACTTTGGTACGGTCGCCGAATCATTGGTTCATTTAAACCGAACTACGCACGTTCACCATACACTTCGCTGGGCACTGCGTCATTACCAACGTGCCGGTACAGTTAAGTTGTGTATTGATAAAGCAGGAAATGTTTTCAACGCTCCAGGCCGACCAAGTATTGATGCGTTGCCGTGGCTACTCCATTCTTTAGTGGTAAGTGAATACGAGTTGAATGAACAAGAAGTGGCATTTTTGAACAAAGAGCTTCGAAAGTACACGTCAAGGTTCCTCGACGAAACTGGTGATATTTTGCCAGATATAGCTTTCGCAGAAATGCGCGATGCGGTTTACTACCACCGTAGTGCCTATGCTATTTCTCTCGTTGGTCACTTAGCCTACTGTGTTGAAAAGTTAAACTTAGTAGATTTCCATTTTTCCCCCGAAAGGTATCGCGAAATTCTCGTTCATGAATACTGGACTGGTGATTATTTTCGAGCGGATCGTTCAAGCCAAACCTACAGTTCCGACAGTGCCCTAATGCCTTTTTTCCTCGGAGTTGTCGATGATAAAGCCATGGTTGATAAAACCATGGATTACATCAACACTAAGGAATTAAATAAACCCTACCCACTCCGTTACGGTGAAGTTCCAGAAAAACCTTTACGTTACCGCTTCGGTATGGGCCCAGTTTCAATGCCAAACTATACCGAGACGAGCATATGGACGTGGCACGCCACCTATTATCTGCATTTATTAAAACGGTACAATCGTCCTGAATATAAGCTGCAATATGATAGCTTCAGTACCTTAATTGAGCGGCACGGTACGTACCCGGAATTGCTCGCACCAGATGGTTCTTGGTACTATGCACCGTTTTATCGTGGGGATCCAGGGATGGTTTGGGCAGCTTTATTTTTGGAATTACCCGAATCTCTTTAACTTGACTTTTTTAGTAATTTTGTTATAATATGCTTAATTCGTATGAAGGAGGCTTGCAAAGAAATGCGCAAGTAACGAGCAACGCACCGAGCTAAAATCGGTGCAACCTAGTAGGAAGGTGCGACGTATGTCCACCAACACATCAACTCAGCCCGAGACACTTCTCCTTTTCGGAAAGGGTGGCCCAAACGACAGAGAGCTGGCAGATGCATATCTGCTCGCTCCTCAGGGTTACCTTGTCCGGTTCGAGATCAACGCTGCTGGTAAGCGTAGCCCGAAAAGGCACCTTACCGGCAAAGTAATCAGTCTTGAACGTGAGTTCTCTGAGGTCAACTACCGGATAGTATTGGGGCGTCATGTAACGGTCAAATTGGTGGTTCACACCACCGCGGCCGGTGCAGGCCTCTTCCCCGGAGATATCATCTCCAACTGGTACGACCCCTACCTGCGCGAAAGCCACATCACGGTGCACAGGAAGATGTTCTAGGTCTCAACGGTCCCGTGGCGCACTATAGCGCCGCGGGACCATTCCCTTTTGCAACAAAAATAGCCGGCATTTCTACCGGCTATTTTCAATGTAACGAGAATTACTTCTCTTCTTTTTTCTCGTCCACCACTTCGCCTTCTACAGCTTCGTCGCTCTTTTTGCCTTCTCCCTCTTCAGAGGCAGGTGCTTCCTCTTTAGCGGCTTGCTCATACATCTTCGCACCAATCGGCATGATAGCGTCGTTAAGGGCCTTCACAGCAGCTTCAAGCTCATCCTTGTCAGTAGCGTCTTTGTGCTTCTTAGCCTCTTCTACGGCATCCGTAATTACCTTCTTATCGTCATCAGAGATCTTGTCTTTGAATTCGTCAGGCATTTTTTCAGCTTGGTAGATGGTGTTTTCAAGAGTGTTACGGGCATCAACAGATTCGCGCTTCTTCTTGTCTTCATCAGCGTGCGCTTCAGCATCTTTTTGTGCCTTCTCAATATCTTCCTTGCTCAAGTTACCACTGTCCTGGATGGTAATAGATTGCTCTTTACCAGTTCCCTTGTCTTTAGCGGTAACATTCAAGATACCGTTAGCATCAAGGTTAAAGGTCACCTCAATTTGTGGAACACCACGAGGTGCTGGCGCAATACCATCGAGTACGAACTTACCCAGTGATTTGTTGTCACTGGCCATTTCGCGCTCACCTTGCAAGACATGAATTTCAACTTGCGGTTGGTTATCGGCAGCAGTTGAGAATGTTTCACTCTTACTTGTAGGGATAGTAGTGTTTCGTTCAATCAACTTGGTAGATACACTACCCATAGTTTCAATACCAAGGCTCAATGGAGTAACGTCTAAGAGAAGAACGTCCTTCACATCACCAGCAAGTACACCACCTTGAATTGCAGCACCAATGGCCACAACTTCGTCAGGGTTTACACCCTTCAATGGCTCTTTACCAAAGATATTCTTTACCTTCTCTACAACTGCAGGCATACGGGTCATACCACCAACTAGAACAACTTCGTTGATGTCACCAGCTTTTAAGCCAGCATCTTTCAAGGCTTTTTCGACAGGTTCAGCCAAACGGTCAATGAGGTCTTTTACAAGCTCTTCAAGTTTCGCACGAGTCAACTTATATTCAAAGTGTTTAGGGCCGTCGGCATCAGCCGTAATAAACGGAAGGTTTACTTCGTATTCAGTAGTTGATGAAAGTTCTTTCTTAGCCTTTTCGGCTTCGTCCTTAAGGCGTTGCATTGCAGCGTTATCACCCTTAAGGTCAATTCCAGCTTCTTTCTTAAATGCTTCGAGGAAGTGGTTAACAATTCGGTTGTCAAAGTCTTCACCACCAAGGTGAGTATCACCATTGGTACTTTTTACTTCAAATACACCATCACCAAGTTCAAGGATAGAAACGTCAAATGTACCACCACCAAGGTCGAAGACGGCAATCTTCTCTTCCTTCTTGCTTTCAAGGCCGTACGCAAGTGCAGCAGCAGTTGGCTCGTTAATAATACGTTTTACTTCGAGGCCGGCAATCTTACCAGCATCTTTTGTAGCTTGCCTTTGTGAGTCATCAAAGTACGCAGGAACTGTAATAACAGCTTCGGTGACTTTTTCACCAAGGAAAGCTTCGGCATCAGCCTTTAGCTTAGAAAGAATCATTGCTGATACTTCTTCAGGTGAGTATTCTTTATCACCCATCTTTACCGCTACGCCATCACCTTTTTTAACGATTTCGTATGGCATGATATCAAGGTCCTTTTGAACCTCTTTGTCGCTAAACTTACGACCGATTAAACGTTTTACACCGTAGATAGTGTTTTTTGCGTTCGTAACACGTTGACGTTGCGCAACTTGCCCAACTAAACGTTCACCTGATTTATTGATAGCCACAACACTTGGAGTAGTGCGGTTACCTTCAGCATTTGCAATAACCTCTGGCTTACCAGCAACCATATACGCAACTGCGCTGTTGGTAGTACCGAGGTCAATTCCAATGATTTTACCCATATTATATTCTCCTATTTAACAAAAGTTCGTTGTATCTATTTTAGCACTCTCGCCTAGAGATTGCCAAGTGTTCTTATTATAGAAAAGTTAGCACTCTAATGTCAAGAGTGCTAATATACTATTTTTAAGGCTAGTAATTTTTATAAAATATTGTGTAATTATAATAAATCTATTGATTTTTACTTCAAAAAGGACTATTATCAATGACGTTCTTAAGGCACCACTAAAAAGCCAAACACTCAGTAAGAAAACCTAAGAAAGCCAATCCGTCTCAACTGATGCGGATTTTTACACCAGGGAAGGTAACTCATGTCAGCTGTACTGACTGCGCCAGCTGTCTTTTCGAAGCTGGACGCGTCGCTCAACAAAGACCGCAGCGGTTTTGTCGACCGCTACACAGAAGTGGTCCGCGCGGATGTCAAAAGAGTCGCTCGAAAAATCCGAGAGGGCAAGCAGTTCGAGCTGATTGTCACCCCGGAGCGCGTCACCATTCGTGACGGAGCTATGGCTTTAACACACGTCGACGTGGCGAGTTCGCGATGCCAGTCGGCAATTCTGCTGAAGAAGATGTTCCGCAGAGAAGCGATCCAGCACGGACTCAAGGTGAAGAAAGCTCGCGTCGAGATCATTGAAGACGTCTACTGCTGCGACGATCTCGGTCGTCGCCACCCCGAAGACGTGCCCGTGCTTGTCATCTACTTCGAGGTCTGAGACATCATCGGTCGGACAGGGTACCTTCCCTGTTCGATCCAAAGTTCATTTTTATAAAAAGTGGGTTTTGGATCGAACAGATAGTCATGTAAATAAAATACCGCCACTTTAGGCGGTATTTTATTTATTGCTTCGTAACTTTCACCATTGCATGCCGAATGACATGGCCATTTAATGTGTAACCAGCTTGTAATTCATCGGCAATAACTTCTTTATCACCCTTGGCATCTTCATCAAATTGAATTGCTTCATGTAGTTCAGGGTTAAATTCTGTACCTGGTTTTGCATCAATTCGCGCAACATTCAGCCCTTCGAGTGATTTCTCGAGGTGTTTTACCAGCCCTGACACACCTTGCACCCAAGTATTACCCTTCAAATCTTCGGGAGTGTAGGCTATCGCACGTTCGATGTTATCAATAACAGGCAATAATTTTAGAATCGCAGAAGATTGACCAGCTTCGCGAGCTGATTGCTTTTCAACTTCCACACGTTTGCGATAGTTTTCGAAATCGGCACGAGTACGCTGCAAATCGAGCGTTAGTTCGCCTAACTTCTGTTCGAATTCGAGCTCTTTTTTAGTTTGCTTTGGTTTTTCAGCTTTATCGGCCATCTATAAAATCTCCTCTAACATTGCACCGGTATGTCGCACTAGTCGCATTACTTTAGCGTAGCTTTGGCGAGTTGGACCGAGTACCCCAATATAACTATTATCACTGTATGGCGAACGGAAACGACTAATAATAAGAGTTGCGCCACTCGCCTTTCCAATTGGGTTTTCAGAACCAATATACACATTGAGCGGTTCATTTGGCGCAGCTTCACGAAGCCATGGTTCAAGGTTATCCAAAAGGCGCGCCACCGCTTGAGCATGGTCACCATTTAAGAATTCAGGTTGAGAAAATAGGTTACCAATACCACTTAAATACAATTCATCACCGATCGTTGCTAGACCCAAGTTTTGTGTTAAATCAACCAGGCTATCGACAGCGCTACGAATAGCTCGGTCAGCCCTATCCCCGTGTGTATTTACACGAGCCTCAATCGCTCTCGCACTGCGATCAAGAAGTTGCTGTGGTTGTTCGGCTTGCGCTTCATTCAACGTATTAACGTAAAAACGGTAGCCGGCATCGGTTGGAATTCGCCCAGCACTGGTGTGGGGTTGAACAATAAAGCCCATTTCTTCTAGTTTTGCCATTTCGCTTCGAATAGTCGCGCTGGAAACACCAAATAATTTGGCGAGCATGACACTACCAACAGGTGCAGCAATTTCAGCGTGCTGCTCAATAATAGCGGCCAGAATAAGTCGTTGTCGCTCAGTCATGCCCTCATTGTAGCGAATTTTAGCACTCGCTGTCAATGAGTGCCAAAACTATTTGTGGCTATTCAGGAAGGCTTGAGTGGCATAACGGAGTTCAATCGCTAGCATCAAAGCCTTTTGGCGATACACTTCATCTTTGTATGCACCAGAAGTAATAACTTCAGCCGTTTCAATGACTTCCGTATTAATAACTGGGAAGAAATTCGAATTTTCAATTGGTTTACTGTATTCAGTGATCGCGCTTTCAAAGCGACGAAGCTTTTGCTCCAGATCCATATCACCACGACCATCGAGACGTTGCTCCCAAATTTCAAAACTAGGAGGCAATAGTAGTACAGCTTCAAACCCAGGCGCCTCTCCCATTAAGGCTTCCATGCCCTGGACATCAATTTCCAAAATTGGCGTACGGCCACTTTCAACAACCCGTTTATACGAAGCGACGCTCGTTCCATATAATGTCGTTCCATGAACAAGCTTTGCTTCAATATAGGCACCATCATCTAGTTTTTGAAGTGCTGTTTCATCATCTATAAACCAATAGTGGACGCCATTTACTTCATATCCATTACCAAATACACGTGGTTTACGAGTTGTGTCCGAAACAACTGGTACAAAATGACCAGATTGCGTAAGGTGCTGTGCCATTGTTCCCTTACCTGCACCAGTTGGGCCAGCAATATTTAGTGATGGATGTTCAAGTAAAAGTTTTCGAGCCTCTTCAGGCATTTCATAATTCTTAATAGGCTGTTCGAGTGGATTCATATCTAAGCATTGTAACAGTTAATCTAATCGCGCTTCAACATAACCATGAAAGCTTCAGATGGAATATCTACTTTTCCAAAGCGCTTCATACGTTTTTTACCTTTTGCTTGCTTCGCTAAAACTTTCTTTTTACGAGACACGTCGCCACCATACAAGCCAGTCGTAACGTCTTTTCGATAGGCACTTAAATCTTCACGAGCAATAAACTTACCACCAATGGCTGCCTGCAAAGCAACCTGGAAGTTTTGTCGTGGAATAACATCTTTTAACTTTTTAACGATTTCACGGCCAAGGCTTTGTGATTCTGAACGGTGCGCCATCACACTCAAGGCATCTACCATTTCGCCAGCAACATAGAAATCAACCCGAACCAAATCATCAACCCGGTATTCGTCGAGTTCGTAATTAAATGAACCATATCCACTAGTAACAGATTTTAATTGGTCATAAAAATCGGTCAATAAATTAGCCAGCGGCGCTTCGAAACTAATCAAAGCTCGTTCATCAATATAACTAAGGTTCGACTGCATACCACGCTTCGAGATAATCAGTTGTAACACCGCACCAATATACTGAGAGGGTACAATAATCTCGCCCTTAATCCACGGTTCACTAATACTCTTCACTCTACTTACGTCAGGTAAATTACTAGCGCTCTTAATATCAAGCTCTTCGCCAGAACTCAGTACAACTTGGTAGTCGGTAGAAGGGTTGGTTACGACTAAATCAAGGTCGTATTCACGCTCAAGCCGTTCACGAATAATATCAAGATGGAGTAACCCGAGGAAACCAATACGAACGCCAAATCCTAGGACTGGTGAGTTTTCTGGCTCAAATTGCAATGCGGAATCACTGAGGCTTAGTTTTTCAACTGCGTCCTTAAGATCTTGGTAATCATCGTTACTTACCGGAAAGAAACCGGCATATACGAATGGCTTGACTAACTTGTAGCCAGGCAACGCCTCAGTTGCAGCGTGGCGACGAACGGTCACCGTATCACCAACTCGAGCATCTCGAGTCGTGCGAAGGTTTGTCACAATATAGCCGATTTCTCCCGTCGATAGCTCAGTCTTTGGGCTCATCGAGGGGTTTAATGAACCAACTTCAAGCGCAATACCATCGGCACTCGTCGCCAGCATATCAAGGGTGTCACTCTTTTTAATATTTCCATCAATAACGCGAACGTACAAAATAACTCCACGGTAATCATCATAGTAACTATCAAAAATAAGTGCACGAGTTGGAGCATCAGGTTGGCCAGTTGGTGCAGCAATTTTCTCGACAACCGCATCAAGCACATCGCTCACACCCTCACCAGTTTTAGCACTAATTTTAATAATGTCCTCTTCTTTGCAGCCAAGAAGGTTTATAACTTCAGCGCTCACCTTTGGAACATCGGCAGCAGGCAAATCAATCTTATTCAACACAGGGATGATTGTTAAATCAGATGCCATCGCTAAGTACACATTCGCCAATGTCTGTGCCTGAATTCCTTGCGATGCATCAACAACCAATACTGCGCCTTCACAGGCCTGAAGGCTGCGAGAGACTTCGTAACTAAAATCAACGTGGCCTGGGGTATCGATTAAATTTAACTCGTGGTTTTTATAGCTCATGCGAACAGGTGCAAGCTTAATGGTAATGCCCTTTTCGCGTTCGAGGTCCATGCTATCAAGCAACTGTGACTTCATATCACGTTTTTGGACAGTACCAGTTACTTCCAGCATACGGTCAGCAAGTGTCGACTTGCCGTGGTCAATATGAGCAATAATACAAAAATTTCGAATATGGTCTTGCTTCATGGGTTATACTTTCGGCTGCTTAAACAGAATGTTACGAATACGGGTAATAATTGGGTATATCTCAGAAATTTTCAGAAGTCGACATAAAAGGCCGTATACAACTAGGCTCACTGTGACAATCAATACGAACTTCGGGAATGATGCTAAGAAACTTTGGTCAACAGCATTCAACGGAAAGAAGCTCACCAGAATGTAAGTGACTATACCCATAAAGCCAGCCGCACTAGCCATTCGTGAAACGGCGCTCACGAATACTTTATCGAACAAACCTTTAATGCGCCGTGACATAACAAAGAATAAAATCGAAACTTCTACTGCCGATACAATGACTGCCGCCCATGCCAAACCATACACGCCTAAACCAAGGCCAACGGTGAACCAAATTGCCAGTGTAATATTGAGGCTAATCGTAAATAGCGAAATATAAAGTGGGGTTTTCGTATCTTGCTGAGCGTAAAAGCTTCGAGCCGAAATAAAGTAGATTGAGCGGAATAAGATCGTCAAGGCAAGAATACCAAGAATACTCGCCATGTACACATCACCACCGTTTTCGATGAAGTTTACCAAGTAGCCACGTGCGAAGTACGTGATAACCGTAACTGGCAGCGCAAGCCAAATAATAACACGCAGTACAGCTTGAAGTTCTTTCTTAAATAAGTCAGGGCGCCCCTGCCCCATTCGTTCGGTCATCTTCGGGAAGGCTGCAGTACTAATTGCTACACCAATTAGGTTAATCGGAACATAAGATAAAGCAGTTGCCTGTTGGTAAGCACGCACACTACCAGCCGCCATACGTGAAGCTAAGTTGGTTTCAACAATACTATTTACGTAATCAATACCTTGGTCAAGTGATCGCGGAGGCAATAAACGCAGCACTTGGTGCAGACCTTTATTTTTCCAATAAATCTTAAATCTATAATCAAAGCCCATTCCGAATAACCCAAGGCTACTCACCAGTAACTGCAGTATGGACCCCAGCACAACACCAAGCGCCACACCCATGATTCCACCATCAAAGACTTGCCACCCGAATATACTAATTCCATTCGTAAAGAACAGCGCTCCAATAATAATTCCGATGTTATACAGCACCGGTGCTAAGGCGAAGAAGGCAAACCGCCCAACAGCCTGTTGCATACTCGCAAATACCGTAGCAATACCAAACAAAAACGGGTTAATTGCGATAACGCGCATCATACTTACCGCCAGTGATCGGCTCGATTCATCTAGCCCAGGGCCAACAACGAATTGCACTAAAGGTTCAGCAAAAATAATAATCAAAATACTGGTCGCTAATGTTACAAGCGCCAGTAAGTTCAAAAGGCTTGTTGAAAGCTCCCAAGCAGACTTTTTATTCCCTGTTGCTAAGCGCTGGTTAAATACTGGAATAAACGTCACACTCAACGCGCCGGAAACCAGAATGAAGAACATGAAGTCTGGAATGGTAAACGCTACTGTATACGCATCAATACCACTTGGGTAGGTATTGTAATAGAGACCGTTGAGTAAACGGTCTCGAAACAACCCGAGCATACTGGCAACGAGTGATGAACCGGCTAATAGAACTGCCGCCAGCCTAAGCGGCAGCTTCCTATTAGCGCGAGATATCGTAGTGCGAAAGTTAATCATTCAACTTGTTAAGAGCCGCACGTACTAATACAGTGAGGCCTCCTTAGGTAGTGTGGCATCTTTTAGAAGTTCGTTAACTCGTTTTTCTTCAACAGTCTCCTCTTCAAGGAGGGCTTCGGCAAGTTTATCAAGGCTTTTGCGGTTTTTGTTAATAACCGATTCTGCACGGAAAGCTGCTTCTTTAATAAGCTCAGCAACCTCGGTATCAATTTCACGGGCAGTATCATCACTGTATGGACGTTCGTGGGTAATTTTATCGAATACCATACCGCCATTATCTTCATGGAAGACTTGGTCACGAAGCCTCGTACCCATACCTTGCTCGATAATCATGTCGCGTGCAATTTCAGTTGCCTTACGAAGGTCTGAACCAGCACCAGTGGTAACACGGTCTTCGCCGTAAATGATTTTTTCGGCAATACGGCCACCAAGTGCACGTGCCAAAATATCTTTAAACTCGATCACACTTGTGTAGTTGCGGTCTTCAGGAGGTAAGAACCATGTCACACCGCCGGTACCACCACGAGGGATAATAGTTACCTTGTGAACAGGGTCGCTGTCTGGCATAACATGCCCAACTAACGCATGACCAGCTTCATGATACGCAGTCATACGCTTTTCTTCTTCGTTCATAACCTTTGTTTTGCGTTCTGGACCAATGGCAACTTTTTCAAAAGCTTCAGTAAGGTCAGCGTTTGAAATCTTCTTACTATTTCGACGAGCAGCAATAATTGCAGCTTCATTGGCGATATTTGCAAGGTCAGCACCAGATGAGCCGGCAGTTTTAGCAGCCAGAGAATCAAGGTTCACAGTATTGTCTACCGGCTTAGTCTTAAAGTGAACTTTCAAAATGGCTTCACGGTCGCGGCGTTCAGGCAATGTAATGTTCGTGCGTCGGTCAAAACGGCCTGGACGAAGCAAGGCTGGGTCAAGTACGTCTGAACGGTTTGTTGCCGCCAAAACAATAACATTGGTACCAGTTTCGAAACCATCCATCTCAACCAAAATCTGGTTAAGGGTTTGTTCACGCTCATCGTGACCGCCACCCATACCGCTACCGCGTCGACGTCCAACGGCATCAATTTCATCGATAAAGATGATCGCTGGAGAGTTCTTCTTAGCTTTCGCAAACAAGTCACGAACACGAGAAGCACCAACACCAACGAACATTTCAACGAATTCTGAACCACTAATGCTGAAGAATGGAACATTTGCTTCACCGGCAACAGCACGGGCAAGCATAGTTTTACCTGTTCCTGGGCTACCTACCAAAAGGACGCCCTTAGGAATTTTTGCCCCTAAAGCTTCATACTTCTTTGGGTGCTTCAGGAAATCAACAACTTCTTCAAGGTCTTGTTTGGCTGAATCATTACCAGCAATGTCACTAAAGAACACTTTCTTTTTGTCATCACCATAAAGAATTGCTTTTGATTTTCCAAAACCAAGTGCTTGGTTATTTTGACCTTGAGCTTGTCGCATCATAAATAGGAAGAAAATTGCAATAAGCACTACTGGAACAATAATAATTGCCAGGTTCCATAGAACATCACCAGTTGAAGACGGTGGTAAAACGGTCACTTCAGCTTTAGAATCGGTTTTTAGCCCTTGCTCATAAATACTGCTTGAAGGATCTTTAGTAGAACGTTCAGTTGGGTGATCGCTGTCTTTAGGGGTAATTTTTAAATCATTACCTTGAATTTCAATTTTAGCAATATCACCAGCATTGGCTTGTTGAACAACCTGAGAAAGAGGAACCTCTTGTAGGTTATCGTGCGTATTAGTGAGCGCATATATAAGAAGTGCACCAAACACAACTACTGCCCAAAAGAGGGTGAGTCGGAGTATGGTACTTGGTTTTTTCTTTGGTGATGGGGCTTTTACTGCCATAGCAAATTATTTTTCCTTTCGGCATTCTAAGAAACATGTAGGTCTATCTATATAATTCTATCAGTTACAGGCTAAAATGGCGAGTCCCGAAACGAACTTTTACCCCTGATCCAGCTTCATAGATACTTCCTGCAAGTGCAGTCTTAATTGCCAATAAACAGCGTACTAACTGGGGTCGAGTAAGCTTTCCTTGGGTAATAAAACGCAAACATTCCAAAGCGGTTGCCTGTGGAATATGGGTTAATAAATATCGACTATATTCAGGACCTTCACCAACCAGCTGCAAAACTTCGTTTTCGATCTCTTTTTTTAATTGTTTTTGGTGACTATGAAGGGCTCGTAACTGACGCTTCGTATCATCAGGGATATCAATTGCTTTGCGTCGAATTCGGTTGCGTAAATAGATGTCAGTCGCATTAGTACTATCTTCATGCCACTGCAAACCATGTTTCTGGGCGTACTCAACAAGTTGCCGTTTGGGTATATCGATAAGTGGACGAACAATATCTGAATCGAGTGCCGCTAACCCACGCCAGCCCGTACCTCTTTTTAAATTAATAGCCACTGTTTCAACCAAATCATCCAAATGATGAGCAGTAACAATTGGCGCGTTGTATTCATCGGCTACTTCACGCAGAAAAGCATATCGTCGCTCACGAGCGAGTACCTCACTGGCAGTTTTACCCAGTTCTTCCCGCTTACCTTTGTATAACAAGCCGTATTTATGGGCTAATGACGACACGAAACGAGCATCATCGGCCGAATCATCGCGAATACCATGGTCGAAATGAACCACAATTAATTCATGCCCCGAAACTTTTGCCATCAGATCCAGCAATACAACCGAATCGACCCCTCCACTAACAGCAACTATGTACGTCATGCCTGTAATGTTTTTAGCTCAGCAACAACTTGTTCACCGTGACCCATTGGAGTAACACGCCCGTAAACCTTAACAACTTCGCCGACTGGATTAATAATAAATGTCTTTCGCAGAATTCCTTCACGGCCAAACATTTTCTTTCCCCAAGCGCCATATTCATTAATAGTGACCGCGTCAGGGTCTGTTAAAAGTAAGAAGTTAAGAGAATACTTAGCTTTAAATTTCTCATGGCTATTTGGGTCATCCCTACTAATGCCGATAATTTCTGCACCCATTTCCGCTAGTGTGTCACGGGAATCTCGTAAGCTACAGGCCTCAGTAGTACAGCCAGGAGTATCATCGGCAGGGTAAAAGTATAAAATAACCCATTTTCCTCTGTAATCTTTTAAAGAATGGCTATTACCATCAAGGCCAATGAGTGAAAAATCAGGAGCAGCATAAGGAATTTCGTTCATAGTAATAGTATACCTCTTGCAGGCGAGTTGGTATAATTGACAGAATGTCTGTGACGAGTAAGAAAACATCCGAACGTATTTTGACGTTCGATATTATGCGAGGGTACTTTCTTAGCGTCATTCTCTTCAACCACCTTGAATATTATCCAAGCCCATTAACCCTTATTACAGGTAACGGAATCCTTTACGTTTCAACTGCCGAAGGCTTCTTTGCTGTTTCAGGTATTGTACTCGGGATCATTCGAGGAAGAAAACTCATCGATGCTCCATTCAAAAAAGCAGCCGTTCTTCTTTGGAAACGAAGCCTGCAGCTATATATAACGAGTATTGTTCTAACTCTTTTATTTACCCTCATCGGTTGGTTTTTCCTTGGTAACCCAGGGTTAAAATATGGTATTTATAGCGACTGGCACAATATTGGCGACCTTCTATGGAAAACAATCACCATGCAGTATACCTATGGCTGGGCTGATTTCCTGCGATACTACGCGCTCTTCCTCTTTTTTGCCCCTGGTGCATTATGGTTACTACGAAAAGGCTATTGGTACCTAGTCGTTGCGATCAGCCTTTCGGTTTGGTGCCTGTTCCCTATTAGTCCTTTTCCATCAACGCAATCACAACCACTTAGCTGGCAAGTTATTTTCTTCAGTGCCTTTATAATTGGCTTTTACTGGCCGATACTTACGAGTTATTGGCACAAACTTTCACTTAAAACCCAAAAAATCATCGGCGTTACACTTGTGTCTCTTTCGATACTTACCCTAGCAACAGTCGCCTTATTAGTATTCGGCGAAAATTTTGGTGGAACCCTCGGACCACACATTGATGCAATTCACCACGTCGTTGAACAAGGCTTCAATAAAGATAGGATGCCAATCCCACGTATTCTTTTGGGAACTCTTTGGTTCTGGGCGCTTTTCTGGATTATTCGAAGACACGAAGCAGCTGTTATAAAAAGAATCGGTTGGTTCCTCATTCCACTAGGAGAAAACTCTCTCTACGTGTATACAATTTCAGCCTTTGTCGTATTCTTCATGCAGCTCTTTATTCTTCTGCCAATGGGTACCAATAATATGTTGATCAATTTGTTCTGGTCGTTAGTCGCACTGACCATAGTATGGATCGCCGTTAAGACCAAGTTCTTAATGAAGATTATTCCCCGCTAATACGGTACTGGGTTGCGCGGTAACTAGCTTTGCCAGTGAGTGAATCATTGTATGCAATGGTTTGGATTTTCTGCCACGAGTCTTTGTAAGGGGCAATATCACCTGAATCGGCCTGGCCAAGGTACCAAATAACTGGGTGAGCTTTAGCAAACGTATCCATGTCTTTAATTTTGTGCATGTCGTTATCTTTCAACATGTCCAGTGAGCCGTAAATGTACTGCGTGTTAGCGTCGATAAAATAAATTGGGTGATCGGTTGTGTTGTAGGGAATTGCTTCATAAAAAAGCCATGGGTTGCTGACAATAATTGGCTCGCCCGGTTTACCAGTTTGTTGAATTTCCTTAACAACATCGCGAGTCACAATGTGAACATTGGTATTTTTATTATAATTTCCATATTTATACACGTTCGTAATACCGAAGATCATCATACCGGCAACAACCAAAATTGGCAGTGCTCGTAAGATTGGGCGCCATTTTCTCGTACCAACAACCAAAACGATTGCCATAAAAACAGCGTAGAAAATGATCGATGGAATAAGGTAGCGTTCAACAAATGATGAACGGAGTGGAGGTAATGAGGCAAGAAATAACAAAATTGGTGGGACAAAGGCAATTGAGGAAACTAGAATAAACTTTGATTTTTCAGTTTTCACAAAACTCTTGTAAACTTTTGGAACAAACACAATGACCAAAATAACAATTGCCAATAAAGCGAAGGCCAGCCAACTCTGAACTTGGCCATGCTCAAGATAATAAAAGATACTCGTTGCATAATTCGTTGGCGTATCAACGCCCACTGGACCAATCCAGAAACCAGTAAACTGCACGACACCAAGTTGCTTCAACATAAATGGTAACCACGGCAGGAATACCGCTACTGCAACAATGTGCGCAACAACCCAGTCCCTATTAAAGAACTTCTTCCACCATGCCTTGAATGCCAACCCCTTACTGTAGGTCGTCCATGCATGCCAAGCCCAATGTGCCAACCAAACAAATATCGTGAAGTAGTGTGTCCACATGCCAAGGGCCACAAGTATTCCATAAAATACCCACCAACGGCGTTGCTTTAGTTCAGTTGCCTTAACTAGAGCGTAGGTAGCAGAAACCACCAAGAAGGCTGACATGGTATACATACGGGCTTCGTCGGCATAACGAACGAGCATTGGTGAAAGTGCTAAGAATAGTAAAGATACTAACGCAACCTTGCGGCCAAACAACTTGCGAACAAGGAAGAATGTCAGGATGATCGTCGCAACCGCAAAGAAAATACTCATGGTACGCAAGCCAAACTCACCGTTACCAAATATCCATGTCCAGATTTTTAGTAGCCAGTAGTAAAGTGGCGGATGCACATCATCTGCAGTGTACCTGGCAATATCCCAAAAATTAAACTGAATTAAGTAAGAACTAAATGCCTCATCGAACCAAATAGCTGCATTCGTAACGTTAAATAACGCTACCGTCGCAAAGCTAATAACAGCCGCAACTAAAAAAGCGATGTCGGTTTTAGGATGTGTCCTCAGAAATGCGGTCGTTTTTTCAAGAAATTTCTTCATAAGTAATCCTATCCATCATACCGTGAGTGTCGATTTGTCGCAATCTTGTTGAAACGACTTCTCCACCACTAGAAAAATCTCTCACGGTGTTGTATACTACCCTAGTCGAACACACATCGGGGTGTGGCGCAGTTGATAGCGCGCTCGGTTTGGGACCGAGAGGTCGAAGGTTTGAGCCCTTTCACCCCGACCAATTAAAAACAGCCACTGTATGTGGCTATTTTTAATTATGTAGTACTTAGTTTCTGTGGTTCACCAGCAAGTTCTTTCTTAAACTTGCCATACTCTCTCCATATCATCCATAGGATAAAGAGGTCGAAAATCGTAAGAAGAAGCATGCCAATTGAAAACCTCTCAAAGATGCTGTAAATCTGATAAATCACCAAAATACCAAGTGTAATCAGCGAGAATGGATAGGCCCATAATTTTTTACGCAAAATTCCAATAACCGCAACGAGCTTAATGCCGGCATGTACAAGAAGATAAACAATAGCAAAGGTGATTGTGCTTGAATGAATACCTGCTGTTGAATGGACAAGGAAATTTGCCACCATATCATCGGGGTCTTCTAATAATTCCTTCTGTGTAATAACTGCAATAAAGCCTTGGATTTGTTCTGGCTTAACAAATATAAGAAGAATTGCCGCCAGCAATTCTAATAAACCATCAATACCCTTAAGAATGATGCTAAACTCGAAAACCTTATCGAGAACTGTTTTTGGATGATACCAAGCCATTACTCTCTATTTTGACAGATTACGCATGGGAAAGAAATACATAAGAGCTATACTAGGACAATGAAGTTAACGACCTTAAATCTCCAGGGCTTCGATTCCTGGGATGACCGAAAAGATTTGATACTAAAATACTTAACCAAGGAAAACCCTGATATTGTCTTCTTCCAAGAGGTTGTATATTTACCAGAAATTTCTCCTTTCACAGGTGTAGAGCTGCTCAATAAAACATTGAAATATCTCTATGAAAATAATGCGATTAGTCGCCTCCAAGTTGGTCGTCACTACCCTGTATATCGCGAAGGCTCTGCAATACTTTCAAAATTTCCAATTGTGAAAAGTGATATTGTTGCTTTGAAAAAAGAAGAACGTGATGAACATCATCGTATCTTACAGATGGCCGATCTCATTGTGGATGACCAAATAGTCAAAATCGCAAATATCCACCTTTCAATTACCGACTTTTTTGACCTTGCCACTCCTCAACTTAAAGAAACGCTTGAAATTTTAAAAGCGCGTGGTGAAACTCGTATTCTTATGGGTGATTTTAATATCACCTTACTTGAAGAAACTGCCGACCTTTGGCAAGACGATTACATCGCTTCGACCGACACGCCTTATATAACCTATAAAAAAATGAATAAACGCGTTGATTATGCATTAATTCCAAAATCATACGCATTTAAACAAATTTCTGTTTCTGATGATTCACTTTCGGATCATCGCGCTTTGACAGTTGAGATATCTTAGTAAGTTATTTCTTGGGCTCTTCACCCTCAATTGAAACGTGTGGCAAAATCTTATCAAGCCATTTTGGAATCCACCAAGCAGCTTTACCAAGCAAGGCCATAATAGCCGGGACGATTGTCATGCGAACAACGAAGGCATCCACCAAAATACCTACTGCCAAAGCAAACCCAATTGCCTGAATAGTTGCATCGTGGTTAAAGATGAATCCCGCAAACACACTAATCATAATCACAGCCGCGGCAGTAACAACTTTCGCACCCAAACGGAAACCACGTGCTACCGATTCTTTGGCTTCCATGCCACTGTTATAGGCTTCGTGCATTCCCGATACCAAGAAGAATTCGTAGTCCATTGCAAGCCCAAACAAAACACCTGTCGCAATAATTGGAATGAAACTTACAATTGGGCCGGGCGCATCACTAATGCCAAACCATCCCCATTGGAAAACTGCCACTAACGCACCGAACATAGCCAGTACTGAAAGTAGGAAACCAAGCGTGGCTTTAATTGGAACAAGGATCGATCGAAAAGCAATAATCAGCAAAATGATCGACAAGCCAACAACAACCAATAAGTAAATCGGAAGCGCATTCGCTAACTTTTCATTAATATCTTTTTGAAGTGCCGTCGCACCAGTTACTTCAAAGCTAACGTCTTGGCTGGCAGACACTTCTCGGGCTGTTAAAGGATCGCGTAGTTTTTCAATTAATTGGGTTGTTTCGGGCGTGACAGGCGCACTCTTCGGAATTACCTGAATAATACCAGCCGTTCCGTCTTTTGTAGCAACTGCTGGAAGAGCTTGCTGAACATCGCTAAGTTTCGCTATTTCATTTGCAACTTTTGTCAGTTGCACTTGGTTGGCATATTGATTAACTAGTGCATTCAATTGAGCTAATGCCGCTTGTTGTGCTTGCGGAGTCTTAGGTATAGGCTGCCCAGCACTTTGTTGAAGAATAAACTGACGAGCAGCTGCACGATCGGCATCATTGACCTGTGGTAAGCCTTGAACTAAGACAGTCAGCGGAGCATTAAATCCAACCCCAAAACCTTCGGTTAATAAATCGTAGGCTTTGCGTTCGGTCGAACTTGCAGCTGCGTATTGATCAGTTGGTAACCCAAGTTGTAAATTCCTTACCGGCAAAGCAATAGGAATGACTATCAAAAGGCCAATAATCAAGAAAAGGATTGGCTTATGAATAAGTTGCTCACTCCATTTGTACCAAAGTGTAGAGTGGGCGATATGCTCAACTTTTTCACCATCATTTTCTTGAGCGTTCTTAACTTGGGCACGACGCTTGCGGCTAAAGATCCTTGGACCAACTAAACGAAGTAACGCTGGCAATGCAGAAATAGCAACGAGTGCCGCAACTGCAATACTGCCAGCCCCGGCTAATCCCATCGTTGTCATGAACGGAATATTTACGACTGTTAAAGCAGCTAACGCAATCACAACCGTGAAGGCTGCAAAGACAACAGCGTTACCTGCGGTAGCCAAGGCTCGCTTCAAGGCTTCTTCGTAACTATAACCAAGCAGTAAATACGACCTGTATTTATTCGTGATAAATAGTGCGTAGTCGATGCCTACCGCCAAGCCAAGCATGACTGCAAGAACAGGAGTTGTTGAGCTAATTGTAATTAATTGGCTCAGTGAGAATACCCCCGCCATGCTCACGCCAATTCCCAGTAATGCTGTTAGTAATGGCATACCAGCTGCAATTAACGACCCTAGCGTAATAAGCAAAACAATTAAAGCAATGACGACACCAGCGATTTCACCGACACCAACAACCTCCCCAGGTTTTCGGTTAATGAGGTCGCCACCCATCTCAACTTCCAATGAACTACTACTAGCGCTTTTTACTTTATCGCTAATTGCGGTTAAAGTGTTGTCTGAAATGGACCCAACGGAACCCTTAAGTTGAACTTGGGCGTACGCAATATCACCAGACTTTGCAATAAAAGTCGGGCTGAGAAATGGGCTGATAACTTGGCTCACACCATCTACTTTCGCCACGTCTGTAAGTAGTGAATCAATGTGCGCTTTTTGACTCGCAATTGTTTGGCCTTCTTGTGCCTTGAAAACAATTCGACCCGTGCCGCCACCAGCACTTGGGAATAAAGTCCCTACGTGGTCGATAGCTTTTTGGGCTTGAGTTCCGGGAATCGATATCGCCGAGCTTGGTGGCTTGATAAAGGTTGCTGCAGTTATACCTAAAGCTACTAATATCAATAGCCAGGTACCCAATACTCTCCACGGATGCCTAAATGCTAATTGTGCGAGTGCCCGTAAAAAATTCCCCATTTACCCCCTACTTTACTTTTACTTTGCGAACTCAATTGCTCGAGTTTCGCGAATAACATTCACCTTAATTGTACCAGGGAACTGCATGGTACTCTCAATCTTATTAGCAATGTCTCGTGCTAATTTAATAGCACTCAAATCATCAACATTTTCAGGGCGAACAATAACACGGACTTCACGGCCGGCGCTAATGGCAAATGACTTTTCAATACCAGGGAAACCATTAGCAATGTTTTCAAGGTCACGCATACGTTCAGCGAAGTTCTCAGCAGAAATATTTCGAGCACCAGGGCGAGCCGCAGACAATGCATCACAAACACGAACAATCAGCGCCTCAACAGTCGTTGCTTCAACGTCGTCGTGGTGCGCTTCAATAGCATGAACAATCTCATCACTCATGCCGTACTTGCGAGCCAACTCAGCACCAATATGGTGGTGCTTACCTTCAATTTTGTGTGTCACAGCCTTGCCCACATCGTGAAGCAATGTAGCAATTTTAGTCGTACGAACATCGGCACCAATTTCTTCAGCAATTAAACCAGCCATGTGTGCCATTTCAGTGCTGTGCATCAATACGTTTTGGCCGTAACTGGTACGGAATTTCAATTCGCCAAGTAATTGAATCATTTCTTTTGGAATACCAACAACACCAACTTCACGTGCAGCGTCTTCACCAGCACGAATAACTTCTTTTTCAATTTCCTTTTCAGCCTTGGCAACTACTTCTTCAATACGGCCCGGATGAATACGGCCGTCTTTCATGAGCATTTCCAAAGTCAAACGAGCAACCTGACGACGCAGTGGATCAAAGCTCGAAAGAATAATCATACCAGGTGTATCGTCGACCATAATATCGACGCCAGTGGCGCGTTGTAAGGCTTGAATGTTACGGCCTTCTTTACCAATAATGCGACCTTTCATTTCATCGTCAGTCAACTTAATTGCAGTTACAGTACGCTCAGCAGTAACTTCGCTGCTCATACGCTCCATAGCTGTAACCAAAATAACCTGCGCTTGTTCTTCGGCAGTTTCTTTTGCATCGTTTTGTAATTTCGAAATAAGTCCAGTAAGGTCTTGCTTGATATCTCGCTCGGTCATTTCCAAAAGCTTTTCGGCGGCTTCTTTCTTTTTCAAACCAGCAATTTTTTCGAGTTTTTCTTGTTGACGAGTACGGATGTCACGAATTTCAGTTTTCAATGATTCAACTTCATCTTCTTGTGCACGTAAACCTTCGGCGCGTTTATCAAGTTCATCTAACTTTTTATCAAGATTGGTTTCACGTTCAGCAAGGCGAGTTTCGGTTTTTTCCCAACCTTTACGGCGATCGTTTTCTTCTTTTTTAGCTTCTTCGGCTAAACGAAGGGCCTCCTCTTGCGCTTTTAAAACAATGCTTCCAGCTTTTGTTTTTGCTTCGGCAATAGTTTGGTCAGCTTTATGCTTTCCGCCAGCCTTTTTCTGCTTGTCATAAGCGAAAGTTCCGCCCACGCCAGCAAGAATCCCGATAACTGCGGCGATTATTCCTTCTACCATATTGTATCCTTCCTCAGTCGCAGCCTGGCCAAGTGTTCATCTTGGCAAAAAAGTATCACAAGTGCGCTGAATGTTTCAAAAAGTTGTTCAAAGTCCCAAAAAAAGTAACGGTGGACTATATTTATTGTAGCGCTGAATTATAACTGAGCGCAAGGCCAAAGAAAAATTATTTGCGTGGCAATGTAATATTTGCTTCACCGCCGTATTCCGGCAACACGACTTGATCAGATTCGCCCGCAAGCAAACGTTGAATAGCTTTTTCTCGCCAGTCATCACCCGTCTCACCCACGATTGGAATTTTCTCAGCATAAGAAACAGTATTTAAAACTGTAATACCAATTCGAAGCCCCGTAAAACTTCCAGGACCCTTGAATACTCCCAGCCCCGTAAGGTCTTTCCAAGTTTTTCCCTGACCTTCAAGTTGGGATTGAATATAGGCTAGTAAACCTTTTGCAAGTTCACGGCCCGCTTCCCATTTTGTTTCATACCGCCAGTCACCATCAATAAATGCCAAGCGACATTCGGGTGTTGAAGTATCGAGTAATAAAATCATAGTGTTATTCCTAGTGTATCAGGGAGACTAATGGCACGAACAGTTTCTGATGGCGATTCAAAGCGAATCGTGTAACGATTTTCGGGTAAAACACCCTCGACAATATCTGCCCATTCAATGACTGTAATTGTTTTATCATCATGAATCATTTCAGCAACTTCGTTGGCCATAATTCCAGGGTCGGATAAACGGTAAAAATCGTAATGCACTAACTGCAAATTGTCGCGCGCATCATACACACGGCTAATCGTAAAACTTGGACTTTGAATGTCATCGTCAATCGCCAAGCCTTTCGCTAACCCCTTTACGAACGTCGTTTTGCCTGCTCCAACATCGCCAATTAACTCAAAGACTTCGCCACCTTTTAAGTGACTACCAATATCCATTGCCAAGTCTTTGGTCTCTTGCTCGCTTTTCACCTCTATAATCATCTGTCACATTATACCATTTATTACCTAGCACTTTTGAGGTGATTCCTTTATAGTAGAGCGTAACCATTATGCGCATTTCCGATACAGTACTGGAAACGTTGCTTGGGCGGGCAAAACTTGTAACTCCTGAGCAGTTAGCTACCTTGAAGGAAGAGGCGGCTCGTTCAACTCGCCCCTTGCTCCAAGTCGTTCTTGAAAAAAAAGTAGCCGACGAAAAAACTCTTGTACAAGCCTTTTCTGAATACTCCGGTGTTCCCTTTATTGAATTGAACCCACAATCTGTCCCAGCAAAAGTTTTGAATCTTATACCTGAGCGAGTTGCTCATCAATACATGGCTGTTCTATTTAAAGTAGACGAAGAAGGTGTCTATCATCTTGCCATGGAAGATCCTGATGATGTCCAGGCAGTTAACTTTATTCAAAAGGAAATTGGTACAAATTCTAAAATTTACATTGCCACTAAAGACAACATCATGTCGGTTCTCGATATGTACCGCGGTGATGTTAATAAAGAGCTTAATGAAGTTATCGACGTTCAACGTGAAGATAACAAAGACACCCCTACTACGGGTACTATCACTGAGCAAGATATCTCTGAAGATTCTCCAATCGCGCAAACTGTAAATCTGCTGCTTGAATATGCCATCCGTTCACACGCCAGTGACGTCCACATTGAACCACGCGAAGGCTACGTTCAAGTTCGTTATCGAGTTGATGGTATCTTAAAAGAAGTAAATCGCCTTCCTTACAATGTTCTCAACTCTCTCGTAAGTCGTATTAAGATTTTGGCTAACTTAAAAATTGACGAAAAACGTGTCCCGCAAGATGGCCGTTTCAAAATTACTATTAGTGACCGCCAATATGCCCTTCGTGTCAGTACCTTGCCAATTATTGATGGCGAAAAGATTGTCATGCGTATTTTGGATGAGTCAAACCAAGCCGTTACACTTTCTGAATTGGGTTACTGGGGCAAAGCGCTCTCTGACCTTAACCGTGAAATAAATGATCCAAACGGAATCGTTCTTATGACCGGTCCAACGGGTAGTGGTAAGTCAACTAGTTTGTTTAGTATCTTAACGACATTGAATAAGCCGAATGTTAACATTTCCACTATTGAAGACCCAGTTGAGTATAAGATCCTTGGCGTTAACCAAACTCAAACTAACACCAAAGCGGGTATGACATTTGCCAGTGGACTCCGCGCACTTTTGCGTCAAGACCCGAACATTATCATGGTAGGGGAGATCCGCGATGCCGAAACTGCCAGCTTGGCTATCCAGGCTGCGCTTACTGGACACATGGTATTTAGTACGCTACACACCAATAACGCTGCGACTTCTCTTCCTCGCTTGCTCGATATGGAAATTGAACCGTTCTTAATTGCCAGTACTATTCGCGCCGTTGTTGGTCAGCGCCTTGTTCGCCGCCTTCACAAAGATTCTCGTAAAAGCTATGTTCCTAGTGAAGAAGAAAAAGCTTCAATTACTAAGCTTTTCAACCTTCCTTCAGGTAAAGACTTTCGGATTATTCACGAACTCGAAAAACAAGCTGCTGCTGCTGGCCTTGGTGGCGACACCCCTCTTAGCACCGATGAAAACGGCATTAAAACATTGTGGCACGCCGATTCCGAGTTTAATGATGAGGCTGTTCAAGAAGGCTATCGCGGTCGAATTGGAATTTATGAAGTGCTGTATAATTCTGACGCTGTCAAAAAACTCATTATGAGCCGTTCAACCAACGATCAAATTCAAGAACAAGCAATCCGCGAGGGTATGATTACCATGCAAATTGATGGCCTCATTAAAGCACTTCGTGGCGAGACAACAGTCGAAGAAGTTCTAAGAGTGAGTAAGGATTCATAATGGCACGATTCTCCTACCTCGCATCAGATGATCAGAACAATGTTATTAAAGGTAAGACTGAACTTCCAGATCGCGCCAGTGTTATTAATGCCCTCTCTAAACAAGGCCTCCGCCCAATTAGTATTCACCAACTCAAAGCGAAAAAAGCTAGCAGCATCGACTTTGACCATCTGTTTGAACCAACAAAAGTTAAACAAGACCAACTCGTAGCCTTTACTCGTCAACTTAGTGCCATGGTTGGTGCGGGTGTTCCTTTGCTACGATCACTCAGCTCACTCGAAAAACACTCCGAAGACCCTGCACTAAAGAAAGTATTAGCGGTCGTCGTTAAAGACGTCGAAGGAGGTATGCCGCTTGGGGATGCGATGGCAAAACATCCAACTACTTTCAACGACATTTACGTCAACATGGTACGCGCAGGCGAATCGGCTGGTATTTTGGATGACATTTTAAAGCGTTTAGCTGCACAGCTGGAAAAAAGTACCGCAATTCGCAAGAAAATTAAAAGTGCCATGGCCTACCCAATGGTGCTGATCTTTATTACTGTTGTCGCTTTCTTCGGATTGATGCTTTTTGTTATCCCTCAGATTGGTAAAATCCTTCTCGACCTTGGTGGTCCAGATGCTAAGCTTCCCGGTATTACCCTATTCATGCTTGGAATCAGTCACGTCATTACCACCTACTGGTACATTATTATCCCTGGGATTGCTGGAAGCATATTCCTTCTTGTTCGTTACGTACGTACCAAAAGAGGTCGCCGACAATTCCATAGCCTTATTTTGAAAATCCCTGGCATTAAAACCATTATTAAAAAGGTTGCCGTTGCCCGCTTTGCTCGCACCTTCTCAGCCCTAATGGGCGCCGGTGTTGCTGTGCTAGAATCACTTGATGTTACTTCCAGGGCAGTTGGAAATGTTCTTTATGAAGAGGCCATAAAAAGCGCCGCTATTGAAGTTAAGAATGGAAAATCATTATCCTCAGTCATCGATCAGAACCCTCTTTTCCCGCCAATTGTTGGTCAGATGCTTTCCGTCGGAGAAGAGACTGGTCAAACCGACACGGTCCTTTTGAAGGTTGCTGACTTCTACGAAGAAGAGGTTGACTTAGCTATTGAAAGTATTAGTTCTATTATCGAGCCAGCCATGATTGTTGTCATGGGTGGCATGGTTGGACTCATCGCTGCAAGTGTGATGACCCCTATTGCACAACTTTCTCAAAACGTTAAATAAAAGCGTAAGCAATATGCGAGTTACTGGCGTTGACATGCTATAATACAGTAGTTAGTTACATCCGTGGGCATATGTCAAAATTCTTTTATCAAGATAAACCAATCATCGGACTCGACATCAGTAGTACGGGTATTAAACTCATGTCTGTCGATTCACGAAGGTGGCTTGTAAATGGTTACGGCTCAATGGACCTCGATGCTTTAAAAATTAAAGAGTCACTTGAAAACGAAAACGAAACATACCTTGCCGACAATATTAAACTCTTAAAACATGAAAAGAATTTCGGAAGCCTAGGTAGCAACCGGGTAGCAATTGCTATTCCAACTGCTCGAAGTTATACCCGAACCTTTACCCTCCCCTCTTCAGCTGAAAAAGTATTAGACGAAGCTGTTATTCTTGAGGCCGAACAATACATTCCAATTCCAGCATCAACTCTTTATATCGACTACCAAGTCATTGAACGTGGCAAGAAGACGATTACCGTACTGATGAGCGCCGTTTCAAGGGTTATTGTTGATAACATTACTCGAAGCGTTGAAGCCGCTGGCTTGCAGCCCGTCCTTATTGAACCAAGTATCACATCAGTTGGACGGCTCCTTACCGCAACCGAGGATGGCTCTTTGCCAACGGTTATTGTTGACATTGGCCCCGCTAGTACAGACATTGCTATTCTCGACCGTGGCACCATTAGGGTAACGGGCGGTATTTCAGTGGGTGGAAATACATTCACGCTTGATATTGCTAAGAAGTTAAACGTGGCACTTGAGAATGCCCATCAGTTAAAGGTTCTCAACGGACTAAATGCGGGGCCTCGACAACAAAAAATTCGCGATGCCCTCTCGCCTAGCCTAGAACGTATTATTGCTGAGACAAAAAAAGTTATTAGGTATTACGACGAACGAATCAGTAACGGTCGAAAACTTGAGCAACTCCTTGTTGTTGGTGGAGGAAGTAACGTCCCTGGAATTGGTGAATACTTTACTGAAAGCCTGGTTATGGCCGCACGTGTTGCTAGCCCATGGCAAAAACTTGATTTTGGTAAGTTACAAGAACCACCAAAACAATTTAGAGCCCGATACATAACAGTTGCTGGCGCAGCAATTATTCCACCGGGGAGTATTTGGAAATGATAAACCTTCTTGCAAGCAACAAAAAGGCTGAAATTCGTGCAGCCCGAACAAATCTTGTATTAATACGTTACACCGGTATTATTCTCGTGGGGTTAGCTTTTATTCTCGGCGCCCTTTACGTTACCCACACTATTCTTGGGTTAACGAAACAAAGTTCCGACCAAGTTATTGCTTCAAACGACCTTAAGGCTGGGGTGTATAGTTCAACAAAAACACAGGTTGACGCGTTGAGTGCGAGCCTTGCTCAAACAAAATTAATTCTCGATAAAGAAATTCGTTATTCAAAAGTATTTGTAAATGTTGCACAACTCATGCCGGCTGGTACTGTTTTCGATAAATTAACTCTTGATAGCAGCTCTTTTACAGGGACGCCGATTGCAACCAAAGTCTATGCGAAAAATACGGCTGCAGCGAATGCACTCCGTCAGCAATTCCAGCAATCGCCACTGTTCTCAAATGTAACTTTCCAGCCAATTGTTGAATCTGGTAGTGGCATCGAAGGGTATCCAGTGAGTGACAATGTGACGTTTACGTTTGCTAAGGGGGCAACTCAGTAATGGCTTCAATAAAACAACCTTTCAACCCACAAGCCCTCCGAGGACTCCTTGTACTGATACTAATTGTTATTATGTCCGGAGGTGCTGGGCTATTCTACATTGGGCTTAACGAAATTCGTAGTTATGCATTTGAAGTAAATCACGCTGCCGCGGACGCAACCGCTAGTAACGATCAGGTTCAAGCTTTACAAGCCCTCAAAGGCCAGCTAGCACAAAGCCAAGAACTCATCGCCAAAGCAAACCAAATGTTTGCTACTCCAGATAACTACCAGGCTCAAGCAAACACGGATGTTCATAGCTATGCTAATGCCGCTGGCTTAACAGTTACAGGTACTAGCTTCGAGCAAGTTCCAGGGGCGGACCCAGTAATGACTGTTAGCTTAAAATCACCCGTTTCATACAGCAAATTCATTCACTTCCTAGATGGTATTGAAGGCAATATTCCTAAAATGCAGGTTTCAGGCATAAGTATTAGCCATGTCACGAATGGCAATGCTGATTCTGTAAATGTTGATGACATTAAGCTAATGATTGCGACGAGGCAATAATTATGGATAAGCACGCAAAAAAGCCAAAACAACAAAAGCAAAGTTCATTCGATATTCTTAAGCCGTTAAAAAAGCTTTCGAAGCGATTTCATTTAACATTTTTCTTTGTGTTTATCGTTGCTTGTTTGATGGGAGCCGTTTTGCTTATTAATAGGGCTATTCAAGACACTTCTGACCCAACCTACACTTCTTCAATCAACGCGGGCTCTATTGATAAAGCGACATTGAATCGTTTGGATACGCTACATACGAGCGCTCAAGGCGCACCAGCTCCCGTACTACCAGCTGGACGCATCAACCCGGTTGGCGAATAATTTCCCGCTTGAATCTCCACTGTAGCGCCCTCAGTGAAAAACGTTTATACTATATACACATATGCTTATAATAGGCACACGGTTATTGAATACTCCTGTAATGAGCCTCCAGACCGGTGGCCGATTAGCTCATACTCAAAAACCAATTATTGACCCTGCGAATTTAAAAATCGTTGCATTTGAAATTGACGGCCCTCTTCTCAGTGAAAAACCTGCACTCTTACGAGTTGCTGATATACGCGAAATGGGTCGTGTGGGTATGATTATCAACAGCAATGACGAGATTATTGGCGTTCATGATGTTATAAAGATTGAAAAATTGTACGACCTTGGCTTCCCCCTTATAAATATGCCTGTTGTTGATGACCGTAAACACCGATTGGGTAAAGTAGAAGACTACACCGTCGATACCGATTCATTTGTTATTCAACAACTCACTGTTAAACGAGGCTTCTTCAAGGGCCTCACCGATACCGGCCTTCTTATTAGCCGCTCTCAAATTATTGAAATTAATGACAACGAGATTATTGTTAAATCACCAACCCAAAAGAGTGTTGAGCCCATGATGCAAGCAAGTCGCACGGAATTCGTTAACCCATTCCGTAATAATAAACCTGCTTCCGAACCTGAAACTCGCTCTTCTCGTACTTAACTAGGGTTTTTCAGGTTTTCAATGGCCTGTTTTATATCATCGTAGCTAAAGCCTTGGCGTGCTAAATAGGCGATGAGTTTTTGTTCATCGTCATAGCGACCCGCTTTCTTCTCAATGATCTTTTGGAGTTCATCCTCATCATTGCGCTCAGTTTCCGACAGTAAAGAGTCGACAATAGACCTATTCACTCCTTTAGCAGCTAACTCTGCCTGTAGTTTTCGCTTACTAATACCTTTTCGAAGTTGACGATTTTCTATCCAAAAACGAGCAAAGGCTTCGTCATTGACATAGCCTCGCTCAGTAATGCGTTTATATACTCTTTCGGTGAGTGCTTTACTCACACCTTTTTTGATTGAACCAGTTTTAGTTCGGGTATCACGCGTTTTTCGATACAAATAATCACTTAGTTCGCGTTCACTATGTGGGCGCATGAGCGAATACTCAAGTGCCCGCATATATAACTTCCCAAACTGGCTTTCATTTTCTAAATCAGCAAGTTCAGTTTCGTTATACTCATTACCGATCTTTATACCAAGTTCAGTAACCTGCGAAAGATCGAGTGAAAACTTATATTTTCCATCAACCGATACATTAACGCGATTTTTATCGCGCTGCTGTACCGATATCGATGTTATTTTCATTGAAATGCCTAGGTTGTTTAGGCTGCTGCTTCTTCAGCAACTTTCTTGCGAACCTTCGCTTCAATTTCATTCAAGACTTCGGGATGTTCGGCAAGGTACGCCTTGCTGGCTTCACGACCTTGACCGATTTTCGCATCAGCGTAGTCGAACCAAGCCCCAGCTTTACCGACAATACCGTGAAGTACGGCTAGGTCGAGTACGTCACCAGTACGTGAAATACCTTCGTTGTACATGATGTCGAATTCAGCAGCACGGAAAGGAGGTGCAATCTTGTTCTTTACTACCTTAACCTTTGTGCGGTTACCAATGATTTCTTCACCAGACTTAATTTGACCAGTGCGGCGAATGTCTAAACGAACTGAAGCGTAGAACTTCAATGCATTACCACCAGTGGTAGTTTCAGGGTTACCAAACATCACACCAATCTTCATACGAATTTGGTTAATGAAGATAACAATTGTTTTACTCTTATTGATACTACCGGTTAACTTACGGAGTGCTTGGCTCATCAAACGAGCTTGAAGACCCATGTGGCTATCGCCCATTTCACCGTCAATTTCAGCTTGAGGTACCAAGGCCGCAACTGAGTCGACAACAACGAGGTCAACAGCGTTAGAACGTACTAATGTTTCAACGATCTCGAGTGCTTGTTCACCGTTGTCTGGCTGTGAAACAAGCAGATTGTCGGTATCAACACCTAAACGACGTGCATACGAAGGGTCAAGTGCGTGCTCAGCATCGATAAATGCTGCCGTACCACCTTGTTTTTGAATTTCAGCAATTGCATGCAGCGTAAGAGTTGTCTTACCTGAAGACTCTGGGCCGTAGATTTCGATTACACGACCCTTAGGGTATCCACCACCTAATGCAAGGTCGAGACTTAAAGCACCACTGCTAATAAGTTCAACATCAACAGTAGTCGTGTCACCAAGGCGACGGATTGCTCCATCACCAAATTGTTTAATAATTTGCTCTTGAGCTAACCCGAGAGCCTTTAATTTACCCTCGTTAGCGACTGGTGTTACAGCAGTTTTTCCACCAGCATCAGACTTATCAGCTTTTTTTGCCGCCATTATATTATTCCCTCTCTTTATTCTTATTCTATTATACGCAGGCAATTCTTAATTTGCTATAATCTATAGAGATGAAATACTCACGTGGATTTACAGTCATAGAACTCATTGTCGTCGTTGTACTGCTTGGCGCTGCCAGCATGCTCTTTTTTATACAAAAGAATAATGTTGAAGTTGCCGCTCGAGACGAAACACGCAAGACTTCAATTAACGCCATGTACTACAGCCTCGAAGAGGTGTACTTCAAAGCAAACAATTCGTACCCTCGAACTATCAACAGCACTATTTTGCCATCTGTGGACCCAGACCTTTTTAAAGATCCCAACGGGGTTAAAGTTGGCGAATCTGGTAGTAACTTCAGTTACGACGCCATTAACTGTACGGGTGATGCATGCAAAGCTTACACTCTTCGTACTACCCTTGAAAACGAAGCCGATTACATTAAAACAAATCGCAATAATTAGCGTTTAGCTTGTAGAGTCTTCCAAGGGAGACTTCCCTAGGTGAGAATAAGCTCGTACCGTCACCTTACGGCCACGAGGAGTTCGTTCGAGTAAGCCAATTTGCAATAAATATGGCTCGTAGAAATCTTCAATTGTGCTACTTTCGTCACCCGTTAAGGCAGCGAGAGTATTTAAACCAACGGGGTTCATGCCGTACATATTAATCATCCGCTCCAATAGATTGCGGTCGCCGGCATCAAGGCCCAATTCGTCAACTTCAAGCAAACTCAATGCTTTAGTGGTAATGACTGTATCGATAATACCGTCGCCATTTACATCGGCATAATCACGAACCCGCTTTAATAACCTGTTGGCAATACGTGGAGTTAACCTTGCTCGAGTAGACAGTATTTCGGCGGCCTCAGGGTGGATAGTTGTTCCTAAAATTGAGGATGCTCGGCTAATAATACTTCCAATTTCTTCAGGGCTATAAAATTCGAGACGGAAAATATGCCCAAACCTATCGCGAAGAGGAGCAGCCAAAGCGCCAGTTCGGGTAGTTGCACCAATAATAGTAAACTTCGGTAAATCAAGCCGAACACTTCGAGCCCCTGGGCCCTTACCAATCATAATATCGAGTTTGTAATCTTCCATGGCCGCATACAGAACCTCTTCAACAGTTCGGCTTAAGCGATGGATCTCATCAATAAACAAAATATCACCATCTTGTAAGCTGGTAAGAATACTAGCAAGATCAGCCGCGCGTTCAATAGCTGGCCCAGCCGTAATACGAATTGCTGCGCCCATTTCGTTAGCAATCACCGTTGCCATGGTTGTTTTACCTAAACCAGGAGGACCGTAGAGCAAAATGTGATCAAGTGGTTCGTTACGCTTTTTGGCTGCATCGATTGCTAATTTAAGATTCGTTTTGAGACGGTCTTGTCCGACATACTCTGCGAAGGAACCAGGACGAAGTGAAATTTCGATAATTGCTTCTTCATTATCGTCGTCATGATTACTTGTATCAACAATTCGCTCAATAGCCATGACAGATTATCCCCTTAACGCCAAGGTTACACGTTCAGCAGTTGATAAGTCTTTTGGTACATTCTCTAAAGCAGCACTAGCATCGTTCAAGCTGTAGCCAAGCGCCATAAGTGCTTCGAGGGCCTCATCACCAGCTGGAACGGCAGCAATGCCGCTTGCATGAGCAACCGAGACAGCTAAGCCTACCTTGTCTGACAAATCAACGACAACACGCTCGGCAATTTTCTTACCAACACCACTCGCTTTGGCAACAAAACCACTGTCACCGTTGGCAATTGCATTACGGACTTGTTCACTATCACCCACTGACAAAATAGATAACGCCGCTTTTGGACCAACCCCCTGGACGGTGATTAATAATTCGAAAAGTTTTTTTGCAGCTAACGAAGAGAAGCCAAATAGATCTTGGGATTGTTCGCGAATGTGATGATATGTATAGAATTTAACTGGCTCGCCAAGCAAAGCTGCATCGAAGTCACCAGCAGCAACCTGCACTTCGTAGCCAATATCGTGGACATCAACAATAACAGAGTTAGCAAATTTTTCGGCCACAACACCAGTAACGTGAGCAATCATATATAAGTATTATCTCACATCTGTAGTGTCTGGGCTACCGTTTGAATTTCATCAACAAAATTCATTTCAACGAAAGATTATTTTCCTATAGTTGAGGTATGAAATACATAAGTATTAAGAAAACGAATGGCTATTATCACGTGCAAATACGTGCGTCCGATTCGAGTCGGTTTTTTAAAACAAATAACGAACGAGCTTTTATAGGTGTGCAATTGCAGCAATTATTAGCGGCTCGCTCAGTTCTAGAAGATCCTTTATATGCTAAAAGTTTAGCTCATCATATTGATTTACTTGCGTTCTCAATTTCAGAACAGGGTATTCAACTTTTGGCATATTGTATTGATATCTCATCGTTGCAACACCTTGGAGCAATTATGATTGAGCGGCTCGTTCAATACCGCTCGGAGTATCAGCTCTATTCACACTCTAGCAATGCTCAAGTTTCAATAGCAATGAAAAAGCTCAGTGGTGAACACGAGGCCTTAACCTTATCGGCCAAAATTCACCTGCTTCATAAAGATTGGGAGTACGATCGCTATTCGAGTATTGGCTTTTATTTGCATGATCGCCGAGGTGATTGGATGAAGCTATGGCGCTTAACTCAGTTGTACGATAACGATGCTTCAGCATATCGAAGTTTTATTGAAGAGACTCAAAATCAAGTTTTATATACAAAGTCGAGCAAAGTTAGGCAGTTTGCCCACGAGTCATGAACGCATGGGTAATAGCTGCTGCTAAAGCATCGGCGCAGTCATCGGGCTTTGGAACTTCCTTCAAACCAAGCTGAAGCCGAACCATTTCTTGAACCTGTTTTTTATCTGCTTTTCCATAACCAGTTAAAGTCTGTTTGATTTGTGGCGGCGTGTATTCAGCAATTGGAATTTTATGCTGCCTGGCAACGAGCAATGCTACTCCCCTAGCCTCAGCAACTGTCATAGCTGTGGTAACGTTTTTTGTGAAAAAAAGTTTCTCAACTGAATAAGCGTCGGGTTTTGTACTTTTAACAATTTCTGTCAGCCCATTAAAGATGTCTTCAAGGCGCTCATCGTGCGGGGTATGTGCAGGTGTCGTAATAACCCCAGCATCAACCATGGTGATTTTTGCACCATTAACATCAATGACACCAAATCCAAGAATGCCTGTGCCTGGGTCGATACCGAGAATTCTCATACTAGCCAGTATAGGTT